>JAABUW010005213.1_pt1 | contig 17066 bp, 12 predicted proteins | sample 5560081 | NCBI WGS metagenome assembly JAABUW01 (sample SAMN10711882, study PRJNA513363) | rock metagenome | isolation source: Antarctica rocks | place: Antarctica: Victoria Land, Knobhead sud | reverse complement strand
ACTCAAGGAACATACACGAGACTCCAACAGCCCAGATTGGCTGGCCAACCTTTCATTCTCCATCCCAGAAGCTTTTCGCCGCCCAGCATGCGGCTCGATCGGTTACTTCGGCATGAGCGATTTTAGGGCACATCCACGATTGTTTGTCAAGGCCGGAGTTAAAGACTAAGCAGCTCGCGAATGAGGTAGATGTGGTGTCGTTTGTGTTGTCTTATTTCAACGGCCCTCCATTCACCTCCGCTTATAGAAGTCTCCTCCAACGTTTCTCACCCCCACGGCTGTACAGTGCAATGGCTGGCTGGATCTCGATCAAAAAGGCTCTGGTTTTCGCCACGAGTGTCATCGCTCTTGCTAATGGAGCAGCATGCCCGTACAGCGGCGTCGGTGATGGCCTCAAGCCGCGCTCTTTGCTCGACCCGGAGCACCGTCTCGAACCGCGATTCCACACAGGATCCGACTTCGGGCGTTGTTTGAGCAAGCGGTTGAGCAAGTTTGCAGGCGGAGGCTCCCGTTCTTGGGATTGGTGGCCTTGCGAGCTGAGTCTGAATGTTTTGCGGCAGAATGGGAAGGAGTCCAACCCACTGGGAGCGGATGTCATCTACGCAAATGAGTTCGCCAAGCTTGACTGTAAGTCGAGTCGCATGGGAAAGGCTACTGCGAATGCTAAGAAGAACAGTTGAGCAGTTGAAAAAAGACATCACCGAAATGCAGACTAACTCCCAGGACTGGTGGCCTGCTGATTTTGGCAACTATGGCGGCTTCTGGATCCGCCTTTCCTGGCACAACGCCGGTACCTATCGCGCTGTGGATGGAAGGGGGGGTGCTGGCGAGGGCCAACAGCGATTTGCGCCTCTTAACTCATGGCCCGACAACCAAAACCTTGACAAGGCTCGGCGTCTTCTTTGTAAGTCCGAGTTCCAAATCTTACGTTTTGTTGAATTAACATTCTCAGGGCCAATCAAACAGAAGTACGGCAGCAAGATCTCTTGGGCGGATCTCTTTGTTCTCGCAGGACACACAGCCCTGAATAATATGGGCTTCCCACCGCATGGCTTCGCTGCTGGCCGTGTCGACACTTGGCAGGCCGATGAAGGGATCTTTTGGGGTGCCGAGACTGCGATGTTCCCGACCGAGCCTGGCTCCAACAGCGTCCGCTACAACGGCAGTACAGACATCTATGCGCGTGCCGACACGCTCGAGGCTCCGCTTGCGGACACTAACATGGGTCTGATCTACGTTGATCCTGAGGGCCCGAGCGGTATCCCGGACCCCAAAGCCTCTGCTCTGGATATTCGCAAGACTTTCACTCGCATGGCAATGAACGATGAAGAAACTGTCGCTCTCATTGCTGGTGGTCACGCTTTCGGGAAGACACACGGTGCTGTCGCTGGCAAATACATCGGGCCTGAACCAAACGCTGCGCCAATCACCGAACAGCAGTTAGGCTGGAAGAACCACTACAAGAGCGGCTATGCTGACAACACGTACACCTCCGGTCTCGAAGTCATTTGGTCCGAGACTCCGACAAAGTGGGCGAACCACTACCTGCACTCCCTTCTCACAAGAAACTTCAGCCACACCAACAGCCCTGCGGGTGGCCATCAATGGGAGTGCTTGGGATGCAATGCCAGTATCCCCGACCCATTCAAGCCCAACGTGTGGCACCGCCCGAGAATGATGACGTCCGATATTGCTCTGAAGGAGGATCCCATCTACAGAAACATCTCTGAGACTTTCTACAAGGACTTCAACTTGTTTACGGAGAAATTCGGCTTGGCGTGGTGTAAGTTTTAAATCCTGCTCTCCCTTAGCCATAAGCTGACCTCTGAAGACAAACTCTTGCACCGCGATATGGGACCGATCACGCGCTATTTGGGGCCTGATATTCCCAAAGGGCCTCTCAAGTGAGTTTCAACTTCTCCCAACCTTGATGCATCACAACATCATTTGATGCCACTATCGCACATATAGGAATTGCACACTGACTCTCTCATCCTAGATTGTGGCAAGACCCTGTTCCCGAAGCCAAATATCAAATGATAGATGCGAACGACACTACGTCCCTAAAGTCTGAAATGTATGGGAAAGAAGAAGAGGGCAGGAGAAGAGCAAATGAACTGACCTCGTTATAGCTTGAACACCCAGGGATTGAACATCTCGAATCTGGTCACCACCGCTTGGTAAGTTTTGTTGGGTACTGTACGGGCTGACACATCTGCTTATTATACCCAACAACCTTTTAGGGGAGCAGCGGCCTCGTTCCGAATCTCCGACAAGCGTGGAGGAGCAAACGGTGGGCGAATCCAACTCGAGCCTCAAAAGAGATGGGCTTCCAACAACCCTGCTCGCCTGCAAATTGTCCTCAACGGCCTCAAGTCTGTTCAGAGCAAGTTCAACAAAGCCAACAGCGCTAAGCAAGTCTCCCTGGCTGATCTTGTTGTGCTCGGTGGGACTGCCGCGGTCGAGGCCGCAGCCAAAGCTGCTGGAATCAACCTCGCAGTACGCTTCACGCCTGGCCGCAACGACACCACCCAAGCGCTCACCGATATCTCGACTTTCAAGTATCTCAAACCTATCGCCGACGGCTTTGTGAACTACGGAGTCGGGATAGGCCGCTCTACCACGGAAGAGATCCTTGTCGACAAGGCTGGTTTGCTGACCCTCTCTACTCCCGAGATGACAGTTCTCGTTGGTGGTATGCGCGCTCTAAACGCAAACTACGACGGATCCAGCCATGGCATCTTGACTTCCCGCCCAGGCCAACTGACCAACGACTTCTTCGTCAACCTTCTCAACATTTCCACCACGTGGCAACCGATCGCGAATACTAATCAGGAGTTCTTCCAAGGAAATGATCGCGCTTCCGGCCAGCCGCTATACACCGCCACGCGCTCCGATCTGATCCTCGGATCACACCCTGAGCTGCGTGCCGTTTCCGAGGTCTATGGTTCAGCTGATGCATCGGAGAAATTTGCGAAGGATTTTGCGAGTGCTTGGAGTAAGGTATGTACTCTGCCGGGTGGATGGAGTGCGCGAGAGTCTCTCGTGTTTCTTCCGACTTTGAGATATGTGCTGATTCTTCTATCTCAGGTCATGGAGCTGGACCGGTATGATTTGAAGAATCGTCTGCAAGATGAGGTGCAGCTCGATTAGGTCGTGAATGGTCAGATCGCCAGGTGTCATGCAAGCGCAGTGGAGTCAATCTAGTGGCGTTAGGGAATCTGACAAAACAAGTGGCACTCCTGGAATTTCAGAAATCCGCTAATATCATTCGATTGCGAAAAGCAGACGATACGAGAGTAACATAGTTGAATCCGCCGTAGGATACCCTATCGTCGACGTTTTCGTTGTCTTAATACTCCCTTGAACTAGTAGGAAAATAAGAAGAAATAAATTTCGTACCGGGAACTGCCTCCGGGGGCTTAGCGTAGAAGCGGCAGCACCCGCTCGGCGCTTGGCGTTATACCCCTCGCTATCCCACTTAGAAATTCTTTCTCCGTTACTCTGCCTTTATAATCCTTTAACTCGTACCGGTATCAAAAGTATATCCTCTTTAGCTTTTATTTTTATATTTTTTTATTTTTACTTAATATAATAAGCTTTCCTTATAAAATATTATATTAAAAAGATTGTCTCGAAATAGCGAATTACGAGGAACATCCTACGCTCTACGGAGGAGGTTCTCGTATATGATCTTGCTCTTACTGGTAATTCCTAGTCTCAATACGTCTATAAAGCTACCTTTGGTAGAAAGTAGTGTCTCGTATCTTTGAGCCAAGCGGGCGCAGTAGAGGTCGGGCGGCGAAGAGGTGAGGGAAAGCGGTGTGGGTGGTGTTGGAGTTTCCAATGCTATGTGCCGTGAATGGCAATCGCACGGATGGCTTGGTAATTGATGGAGGCAGGTTACTCGGCGGGTTGTCGGAGGGTGTCTGGCTCGTATCGTGGTGTCTGGCGCATGGTGCAATTCGGGAGACAACAGTGCGTGTTGTATGTCGATCATTGGCATGTGATCGTCGAACCGCGCCATCGAGTGTCATTTTCAGCATCCTACGACCTCGTAAGGCAACCCTCGACTGTAGCTGACGACGTAGCTGGTGTTCTGCTGCTTATAAGTATGATATTCTCCAAGTATTCGAATATGGTTTTGCAGGGAAGCGTAGGGTGCATATGCGCGTGGTCCAGGTGGCTTGCGCTTCTCGGCCGGGCCCGGCGATGACCAGCGAACACATTGTCAAGGTGTCGTGCTCTTAAGGAGTTGGAGGAAACCAACAGTGGACGTCGGAAGGTTCTGGATGCAACATACAGGGCCGATATGGCCGCTTATAGGTACTCTGGGGTGGAATGCTCGGCGGGGATGGAAGTTTGTTCAGATCCCTTCTCCAGAGTATCGTTCGACTCGCCAGCGAGCGTAGTGTCGGGTCTCCTTCCAGCAAAGGCGTAGCATCGAGCCATGCTCGCCTCCGAGACTTTGACCTGCCGCGCGAGCGGTGCCAGCAAGGGCGGCATTGCTCGCATGCCTCCCTAAACACCCAGCAGCTCCACCAATCGAACCCCCAGCGCCAGCAGACTTCGCCATACCGCCCACAAGTACTACAACTCCTCCGATGACTGGCGCTGGAGTGTCAAGTCCGCAACTGCCTAGTTGGGAAAGAGATCGGCTGTGCAGCTGATGTGTCGGGCAAGCTCGCTGTTGCAGCCTCGTTTCCAAGGCTTGCATAGGCGGGTACTTTGGTCCGGACATGAATAGCAGGGGCATCACAAGAGCTGGAAGCACTATACTACGATCAGGCGAGCTACCTGTCCTTTGCGCGGGCCAGAGCGGGAGGAGGTGCTGCATCTAGCTCGGTAGAAGGCCTACGATGCTCAGGGCGGGCTCCACGGTCTTACGCGGAGCGGAGTACCGGCTTGGGATGTCTGTAAGCGATCGCAACTCCTTGGTACCGCCGCGCGAGCTTTGACTGCCGGCGCATGCCAAATGCTCGGTTGCATATCTTGCTCGGGTGGAAGCCTCTCGACCTCCTAGCGGGTCGACAGTGTCAACGAGGGCAGAGTATTGCTTGGGAGCGGGCGCAAGGTACTCCAGGTCTTAGGGTGGCTACCGCGAGCGTCTCCCACATCACACCAAGCAGACCGAGCGGGAGTACAGCAACTTGCTCGGCAGAGGGCCACCGATCTTGAAGCGACCACCCGTGATCCGCTTAGGTTCAGTGGTCACCGTCGACATGCAGACAAGCACCTGTGCGCTTGTTCGAGCCTTGTGCGAAAAGCCAACCAACCACGCCTGACGAACGGAGCAATAACCAACGTTTTGCTCGGCAAACAGCTGGACGCCCTTACGGAAGTCTATTCTATACCTTAACTTTGGGTTAGGGTTATACTTCTTAAATATACTTTTTTTTATATATATTTTTATATTCCAGTAGATATAAGGAGCCTACTAGTTAATAGTATTATTACGACATCGAAGTAATAATAATATATATAACAAGTTATAAGATCGATAAATAGTTATAGGTATTATTAGAAATTATATAGTAGGTAAGAAAGTATAGGATTATAGTTATTATTATAAGATTAAAGAATAACGAGTTTTATAATAAGTTATAAGATTAATAAATAATTATAGGTAGTATAAGAAGTTATATAGCGGGTAAGAGAGTATAGGATTATAGTTATTACTAGGCAATCTAAGACGACTTGTTTAATTAGGTTTTACAACTGATCGCCTAGACGTGATCCTAATAGATACAGCACTATTATACAACACCTGTTCGCTCAGACACAAATGCCCTACACACTATATACCGCTGCCTACTTTTGAGAGAGCGGTGGCAGATAGGCCGCAATACCGCCTCTCGTCAAGACTCGTCCTATTCTCTTCTGGCCCGACGCCGGCCTATGTTTGCCTGGTTTGCACTTGGAGCGACTTCTCTCGACGTTCCATGCTCTTGCACTTCCTCGTCATTCTTCGAAGGGACTTCCTTCACCAATTTGGCTAGACTGCGGAGGCTTTGTCGTGCGCGCAGTCGCCTGATCTTCATCCCTTTTGGCACTTCCGCAGGTCCGCCAGGATGTTGTTCCTGTGCTGTTGGTTCTATCATGCTACAGCCGTCCCCCTCCGGTACAAAGAGGAGTTCGGAGACTTGACAAACATCGCAGGCAAGCCGTTCCTGCTCTTTCCGATGCTGATGGCGCACCAGATGCTGAGGACTCTGGTTTTGGGGCGGCCTTGCAGATTGCGGCGCCCTGTTCCCGTCGTTCCTGCCTCTTTCCGAGACTTCGGAGCGCGCTCGGTTGTGCTGATGCGTCTCGCATTGCAAAGGAATACCATACTGCTCCTTCGGGTTTTGACCACAAGTCCCTATCTCGTAAAACTTGGGCGGGGTCGGCTGAGACACCTCTTCTGCACGCTCATGCGATAGACTTGGAAATTGCACAAGGGGCCTAAAGGCAGGCATGTGACGACATATTGGTCTTTGAGTGTCGGTTGCCAGCGTATCAGATGGTTCCACAGAGCTGTGTGCGGGCTCCAGAGAGGCGCCTGTTTCCGTCGCTGTAGGATGAACAAGACCACGCCAGCAAGCTGCAGAAGAGCGAGGCAGCAAGCGATCTCTCTGGTTCCGCTGCTCGCGCTGAATAGGCGCCAAAGAGGGACCCGCAGGAGAGGAAGTAAGGTCGAGGAGATGGCCGTTTATATCTGTTCCGGGCTTGTGGGAGCGGCATCTTCGCGTCGTAAGACTTGGACCTTCCAGGTCTGGAGGGTGTAGTCGGAGTCCATTCAGCTCCGGTGGAACCTTAGAGGTGGACGATGTCACCATTGACTGAGGGTGTAAGATATCGGCGGAGGCGGTACTGACAGCGACTGCAGGCACCGGTGGCTTTCATACTGTCGCGCTTCTACTCGACATGGCTACCGAAGTCTTTGCACCGACAAGGAGAGTGCAAACCTTGGTCGACCATTGCGCACTATCCAAGGTTGGTGGCAGAGGGGCTCTTGTGGCCTGACAACTGCGCAACCCAATTACTTCAGAAACGGCAAGTTCCCGAACCTTCGCAGCTCACGGATCTGATCGAACGCTGTTTGCATGTACTATGGCTGCTTTCGGCTGCTTGTTGTTACATCCAACGCGTGTGGAGTTGATATGTTGAATGACCGCACAAACCACATCAGGCAAAGGGAATTTTTCGAAAATTGTAACGAGATTCATGCCGTAATACCAAGACAGACACTGAGTAAAGTCATCACGCACTGAGGCCCGCTGCTTGAGATGGACAGTTGACCGGTCAACACACTCAGACTCGTACATTCCTTCACAGATCGTTGGTCAAGATGAGCAAAGAGCAACATATGAAACATTCCATTGCCAAAGTAGACTACTGCGGCATGGCCCCAGATAGTCCAATGGGGCTCCGGTATTTCCCTCTCTTGTGCGAAAAAGACATGTAGGTGAACGCTGTCAAGTGATTGCCCGCTGTTTACGCCTCGCGATAGAGCAGAACTGGAGAGACTTCTGAATTGGCCAAATTTGGCTGCAATCTAGTCAGATCCGTTTTCCCTTGACGGCCTCTCTATCGGGCAAAACGCACAAGCATCGACAATGCTCATGTATACGGATAGTCGCATCGAGCCTGTATGTGGAAAGCGGCGGCGTAGTCCGCTATATCTTTCAGGCAGGCGCCATCGTGCCTTTTGGCTAGCCACAGGACCGTGTCGAGGATTTCGATGATGTCTCTGGTGCGTAGTGCGGCTTCCGCGTTGGTAAAGTCGGTCCAAGGCACTCGGTCGCCGCGAAGCCGACCTTGCGAGACGTTGTCATGGCTACTCGTCCTTAAAGAAGGGCTAGATACAGCGCTCCTTAAGCGACGACCGGCTGGATAATTTTCGGCCTCTGAATGATATCTTTCTTGTCTCGCTTGATGTTGTGCTGGATTAAGACAAGCGGTGTCTTGTTGTCGATCGAAGGATTCATCGGTCAACGAGACCAAGTCTCGGCTGCGCCGTGTGCGCAGGGCACGCGACAATGTTGGAGCTTCGCAGGGGGAGTAGTCGCTTGTGTGCAGGTCCGTAGGCCGACAGATGGCCGGGAGATGGAGGGTTCTGGTCGTCAACGAGCCGGTCGAGCAATCCTTCTCTCGTCGACGGATATGTAGCGGATATCTCTGCCGCGACCACCTTCGGTACTGTTGGTAGAGGGATGTCGTCTAGAGGCGAAATCGGCGAATCTGATATTGCGAGAGCTCTCCCCAAGTACGTGCTATTGCACACGGATAGGGTGTCGAGGGCGGAGATTGGTGAAACATCTGTCGACGGCCCAGATGGGCTGCGGTGCGTCAGAACGGAAAATCGCACATGTCCTGATTGCAGACATTGGCTGACCTTGAAGCCGTCGCAGCTGGGGTGGGATCTTGCTTGCGTTAGCTGATCTATTGTGGAATCACGATACATCACAGACAAACCTAGCTGGTTAGCCGATGGAGTCGGAGAAGGACTGAGCCTGCCCAGTAGGTCAATCCGCTGATTAGGTAAGATGCAGATACTTCTGCAACTTACGCAGCTTTCGTTTTCTTCCGCCGTGTATTAGCCTGCGGGGTCGTCAACAGGCGTAGGCTCTGCTGCCAGGGAGAAGGCATCGTGACAGAGATGCAAGCGGTAGGGGAGCGGAGCGGGAGACAATTGGGATATGAAGCAGAATGTCAATCCATGGGCAAGATAAAAGCGTTCTTTCTTGCAAAATCCGCGGGACTCCGACCTGTGCGTTGTCTCGCAGTGTCGTCTTGGATACTTAGATTTCCAAAAACAGACGTATGCCCAGTTGCGCGCCTCAAGCGCAAGAAATAAATCGAGCTCCGTGCAAGATGTCGCAAATGTTGCAGTTCTCCTTGAGGCGGCCGCGCAATTGCACATGTGAATTTCCAGCGTATAAGATACAATCCGCTCTAAACTTTTAACTTTCATTCTTATTCTTGTCTTGCCGTCTAGCGCAAGGCGAGAAGTCCTTGGCATTTGCTCTAATGGCGGAGACATGCGTTTACTGGTTTTGGCTGCAAATAGCACCTACAGAACTTGGTTTAAGGTCCAATCTCAACCCGTCTCCTCTGTTTGGCCACCTGATCAACCTTGCTTCGTTGAAGGAACTGTGGTGTTTCTCCTCGCAGATTATTACAAAGCACAGCTAGATAGGATCCTTTCCACTAAGGGGACGTAAGGTGAAGCGCAGATCTTTGGTACCCAAACGCCTCACTCTAGCCTTAGGAGGGGCTCAAACCCGCAGTCGCCTCGTTCGTTAGTAAGTGGTTGTAAATAGCGGAATGTCCGCTTCGGAAAACATCTATCAAACTGACCAACCCTATGAAGCAGCGCCGAGACTCCAACGTCGTCGCGATCGTTGTGAGTCTAAGTGATTACGCCCATTTAACGACATGGTCGAAGCAACGTACACAACGGCTTCAGAACGTGTATCGATTGGCCTAATGTCTTCTTGGCGGCTATGGACTGAGCTGCTTAGACTTCCTTGTATGGATCTTATATTGCAAGGTGGCGCTATACTAACAGTCTTGTAGCTTTATCAAGGTCCAATACTCCGACCGAGATTGAAGATGAGGCACAAGAGTGCGACGCTCGTCCAGTCATTCGTCAATGCATAGGAAAGAGGAAACGTGACAACGGCGACGAGTCATGCCCGGACATGCCTCACAAGAAAAGGAGAAAACTAGATTAATGATTGTAAGGGGTGTGTGTGCGCAATCCGTCCATGATTCCATTCAAAGCCAAGGTCTTTACTTAGCGTCAAATGTAGACCGCGCCTCGTAGGGTGTATAAAACCACAGTCGTGTCGTCGTATCTGCTGAATACTAAGAGCTAAGAGGGACTAGATAAATGAACTTGAAAGACCTCTGTCAATGGATTTGTCTCCGCATATGGATCTACGCTTCGCCTTAACATGCTGCGTAGTAAGCTACTAAAAGCCGCAAACGGTACGGCCGGTAGAGACTAGTGGAGCTATTTATATGTTCGCGCTGCTAATGGAGCAGTTCTGACTAGACACACAGTAGCGATTGGAGTGTACATATACCGTGGAGTGACAATATACGTCCATGCCTTCGTCTCTATAAGGCTACTTAGGGCGGTGCGTAGGAGAGTGCGGACACGACACGGGGGCGAATTATTATGAACTATGCGTAAGGAGTGACTAGAAATAAAACAACCCGACATCCTTATCTCATCTCTGCTAAAGGCCTCGGCTCCTCTGTGGCCCAAGTGCGTCCTGGCAAGCACACGCGCTCTACAATTGCAGAGCAGGCTGGCATGAACCACCTAGGATCGAGCCCTTTACGCTCATTAGTACAGATCGAAAAAGTCGAACAGGGCTTTGAGGTTCTAACCGAGTTGTCGACTTGGCAGCACGCGGTCTGGCCAGCGCAATTTTGACCGACTATTATAATGGGTCAGCAAGTAATACAGACGTCGAGTCAAACTATCGTACGGATGTTAAGTTCGCAAGAACCTCCGAGAAGGCCTCCAAGGACACCGGAGGAAGATGTATTGCAGCACGCTTGCTTCTGGTCGACCTTGCAGATCTGGCCGCTATTGTTGCCAGTCGCTGGTGGCTGCTCGCCGGCCATGGGCGCCGCGGAGACAATGGCCGCGGAGGCGAGGATAGCGATAGCCGTGGTGAATTGCATATTGATTGGTTGAGGGTTGTTGGTGACGAGATTAACGAGTGTATATAGTTGGATTTTTTTGGAATTTGCGAGTTTGCTGATGATACTAAGTTGTTTTGGAAGGGCAGACGACGTTACTTATACCAACGCCTTCTCTCGTCTCCCCTACTGGGCGCGATAGCAATAGTGGCGAAGGGACGTGCTTAACCCGGGCTTCGACCCATACCATGTATGGGTTGCGCTTTGCGAGACAGAACGCAGATACTGCGCCAGCGGACATCATCCGGACCACGCAGCGCAAAGACTTGCGAGTTGCTGTATAGGACAAGATTGGGAAATCTGGGTAAGTTTGACCAGAGCATGGATCAGAGCCCGGCGTCTGATTCCGACCCTTGAGGCTCTGGGCCGCGTCGACCGTGACTGTGCATGCGCTTTGCACCTCCTTGTTCGCAAGGGAACTTTTGTTTTTGCGGTCAATCGGCGTTGCGGTGCCCGGATAGCGATTGTTGTATTCTGGGTCCGCAGGGTTAGGTAATCTTATCATCCATGGTTACAACGGACATTTCCCCGCAACGCCGACTAATAAGGAAATAACCTCAAGCGTACGCCGATTAGCGCATGCCTAAAACTGCAGCCACCGTGCGGGTCGAACGGCCCCTGCAGTAAAGGGAAAATTATCTGTCCACCCGGATTGCAATGCGGTCGAGGCGGTCTGCAGAGAAATTTGCTGTTTCCTCACCGCACAAGATGGTCCAGTGATCCGTCCGACGCAATTGTCGACGCAGTGCCTCTATAGAGTTTCTCCCTAGCGATGCATCGATTGATTAGCGGTGAGATGTTGGTGACGGCAGCAACGGACTAGGAACGTCCCCAGACCGTGTTTACCCAAGCCAGGCAGCACACATCGAAGACTGTCTGTATTGCCGTATGCACGCCCATGGACCCGGAAGCGAGCTTCATCTCTGCTTCGAACGTAGGAGGCGACGGCGAGCTACTCAGGGGCACGTTTGCTATTCGAGAAGAGGTATAAGTATTGCCACATCGTCCCGACAAGCTGTTTCTCAGTTCATCACACAATCGCTATCAAATACGAAACCGAACGCTTCCAAATTCCTCGCTCCAAGCAAATCTCCACCAAACAACATGCAGTTCTCCAGCATCTTCACCATTATCGCCTCCGTGGCCCTCGTCTCTGCTCATGGTGGGAAAAACAGCGGCCAAATCTGCAAGGTCGACCAGAAGCAGGCCTGCTGCAAGACTGACTCCAGTGGAGTGCTCGGTGGGCTCCTCGGTGGCTCTTGCGAGCTGAACATCCGTAAGTGCCACACCGTAGTTGCCAGATTGGTATTTCGCAGCTAACAGGTTGCCAGTCGGCCAGAACTGTGCTGGACAGTCGGCGTGCTGCCAGGTTAACAGCTCGGTAAGCATTGTCGCCCTATACCTCTTGACTGTCTCACTTACCACATACAGGGCTCTATCCTTGGCGGTTCTTGCCAGCCGCTCGTCCAGTTGTAGGCCAGCACGATGCATGGTCGCTAGCAGCAAATCGCACGAAGGAGATGATAAGCTGGGCAGCGGCAGAGGGAGGTTATTGGAATTTCGTTTCTTCACCTGAGCGGTGCCGTCAACTTTGATACACGTGCTTCACGTCAAGAATAAACCATCTTTGGGTCTAGACTGTTTGCTCCTCTTTCAGTAAAACTCCCTGTCACGCCGCTGCAGCCTCAACGACTTGCGAGAAATTCGGTGTCCATCCGCGTTGACTTGAAGCCCTGATCTTGCAGGCTCGCTAGCTGAAGTTCTGCAAGAGGTACCAACACAGGTGCGACGTATCTGTGGTGAGATGCCTCCATTCGCCGCGTCCTGGGCTGTGGCGGTCTAACGGGATTATGAGCATGGATTAAAGACCTTGAGTTTTCTGACGACTAGCTGGAACAGTGCAGAGTTTGCACATAAAGACAAGAATCAACTATGGGCAAGATTGCGTTGGGCGCGCATAGCCAACAGTGGGTGGTGATGGTACTTGAGTATAACCGTACTATCCCCTTCCTAGACGACATCCTATCCTTCGTCGCACTTACAGTCTGACGACTTTCTGTTCTCGTTCGTTTCCGGTCAGCCTATCAGATCCTTTACACTGGCCTAGATTTTGATGGAAGTGTGAGACGTTAGAACGCGCCTGCACGTTCTTTCGCAGTTGGGAAGAAACTCTTTCGACGCAGTTTCACACAGATTCTTTGATTGATTGGTGCATGTATACAGACGAGACTATGTGCAGTCGGTGCCTATCCCCTATGAAAACTCCTGTCTCCCTGAGCGCTCGTGAGACTTCCGGCTCCTCAAACATATCGCCATAAAGCTAGCAAAACCACCATGTAGGCCATGTGTGTGGGTAAAGGATTGGTATGATAGCCTCTACTCGTCGATGCTAGATGTGTCGGGGTCGAGGAAGAGAGGCTGTTGGTGTTACTGCTTAATAAAACGCCCAAAGTCGAAGAGACGCCGACCGGGGTAGACGAAGACACGACGGTGACGGCGGAGGTAGCGTTGGTGTTGGAGATAGAGGGTATTGGAGCACTAGTCAGGACATGACTGGTGATACTGGCAGGGATCGTCGTCGAGTTAGGTGCGAGATATGTTGCGTGCCTAAGCGGCGCCACTGGAATGGTCCCGTTCCCTGAACGTGTTCGGCACGACGCCTTGCAAGAGCGGCTCGGTCGACCGCAAGGGCCGCCCTTGATGGAATAGCCGTGGGCGCCGAGTGAGCAGTATACCATAGCGGCAAGAAGGATGAATAGGGCGTTCTTCATGGTGTTTCGAAGTTCGAAGGATGTTTTGTGTAGTGGTCGTGGTGGTTCGATATGTGTTTATGAGTAGAGCGTTGTAGAGGCTTGATGTGCGAGTAATGGCTTTCACCACATTCACGTCTTTATACTCTGATGCCTCGACATTCTGTGGCTAGAGAGTTCTTCCTGATTTTTTTGTGGCTGGTATGTGGTCGACCTATAATGCGTCCATCTAGGCCCTGCACAGCGCAATGCGTCGCGCAATTACCGTACGTCCGTAAGACATCCCGCCATTTTGTCTTTCTTGCTTTCACACGACACTGCCTAATCTTTCACTTACGCTAGACCTTCAAGCTACCAAGCGGCTTTGTTAAGAGCTCGCAGGAATTGTACTAGGACTCCTAGAATTGCTTAATACGAAGGCGGCTAGAGGAGGCACCCTTTGTGACAATCGCACGAAGGTTTCGGTCAGCCCCATGGTGTCTTCCAAGGCGCAATCCTACCCGTTGTTACTCAAAGGAGCAGAATCTCCGGGATTCTCGGCGCATCATCCTGTACGTTGTGGCTTTTGCGCCGCATTCTCATTATCTTTTGCGATATTCATGCCGCGCAAAGTGCTGTTTGGGCTTCCGCCCTACGGCGATGTGCCGGAGATCGTCCCAACAGCGCCCGCCGAGTCTCTTTCGTTTGTACTGGTTTTTAGTCGGTGTCACGCTGCTACACTCTGGCTTTGCACAATCTTGACCTTGCGATGCAGCACTCTGTGCATGCCGGGGTTCGCGGCAACCGGTACAGAAGGCCATCCACTCCGCATCGCACGCAAGACAGCAACCCTCTGCAAGAATCTCCCGGCTCAATGCCAGCCCTGCCTCCAAAGGCCCCCTCCATTTGCTTGACAGGAAAGCCGCCTGCAAACGAGCCATGGCGTCGCTCAGTCTCCGCACACGACTTGTCCGCGCGTGTCCAAGAGCTCAGCGACCGTATGGAATGGCTGGCCCATCGCCTTGCTCTATTCGAACAAACATTTCAACAACAACGTGAGACTGCACCAGACCAGCTTCCTCCCATGCTACCTGGGCCGAACAAAGCTGAGGGTATTTTCACTACTACAGATGATCTATCACAAAAGGTGCAGGAGGCCGCTCCGGTACCTCGACGGCATTCGTCTGCCAGTAAGATGCGGCGCGTGGGGTCCAGATTACAACGAGTGCTATCTAGAAACCGGCCACACCTTCAAAGCCCCTCGTGCGAGGTTGCCGAACTAGATGGTGTGGAAGTCGGTCGCACGCATCCTCGCGCGAGCGGCAACTCAAGCGAAGCATGCAGCAGGTTCGGGCAGCAGTATCTACAAAGGGGCCACGATACCAATGAGATACTTTCAAGTGTGTACCCTCCAGCGCGGTCGAGCCATCACGGTCCCGCCCTCACCTATTCTCGCGCCGATGCTTCTGGCAAAAAGCAGACAAGGGGATACGCTTCAGCAAGCGGAGTCGACTTTGTTCCCAGTGTATATTAGCATTTGCATAGAGTCGGTTTCCTATCAAGACGTGCGTCTAGTTTGCACTCCGGCTCCGGCGCGGAACACAGCTGAATGATGGCAGTGCAATTCTTAATAGAGTCTTGACACAGCTCCCTCCGAGCTCTTACAAGTCTTCCCTCTCCAAATAGATACGTTAGCTCTATACATACTACTCTCGGCTACAGCATATAGTGATCCAATATACCTAGCATAACGTCGCTACCCTATAAACCGGTAAATCTTTAACAAGAAGCCTAATTAATAGAAACCTTCATAAAAGTATTCTAATATACTAAGAGAGACGCGCTTGTAGGGTTCTTACCTAAAACTCCTTATATACTATATTTCTACCTTCTATAGTCGATATACCTCGTTATAGTTACCTAATTAGGTATTATATTATTAGTATAGTACCTCTAAAAGGTATAGTTACTTCTTATAGCTAATTTAACGTATATCTATACTTTCTCTACGAAAGTTATAGCCTCTTAATAGTCGCTATTACTACCTTCTACGTAGCTACGTAAATATAAGGTATCTTTATAGTTATAGTCTTCGTAACGTCGTCACCGGCGTATTATTAATCTTATAAACGAGGTTAAGTAGGAGGAGCTATAGAAGAAAGAGTAGGAGGAGAGAACTAGTAATAAGCCTATAGAAGACGAGCCTATTAATAAGGATAAAGTTAGTAACGTAGAAGAAGATAATAAGTTACTAGAAGACCTAATAGACGTACCGCTACTACGCTCGCTACCTTAAAACTAGGCCTACTTTAAGTATAATAGTTAGTAGATAGTATAGCTTACTAGCCTAAAGAAGAACGTTCTTATAACTCGCCTATAAAAGGTAGAAGGTAGCTATAACCTATAGGCGCTACTAAATAACTTCCTTATTAAAAGGTACCTAGATTATAAGCGTAGAAAGGTTACTACTACTACTAGGTATTAGGGACTTATATAAAGGGACTAGGTTATTAGAGACTAGACTAATAACGAGGATCTTACTCTTATTATAGATAACGCTTATAGCTAGTATAAGGACCTCTATAAGGCTATCTATATAGACTATATTATAGTCGTTTAGAAGATTATACTAGTCTAGCTAGAGAAGGAAGTTAGAGAGATACTAGCTCTAATAGTAGCTTTAGCGACTAGATAAAAAATACTAATAAGTAACGCTCTTATAGTAATCGCTATAAAGAAGGCTCTTAGCGGTAATACGGCGGCTAAGTTAATCCTAAAGTAGAAGTATAAGCTATATAGTTATAGTAACTATAATAGTAGTAAAGGTAGTAGTAAATACTACTAGACTCTAAGTAATATAGCGTACTATTACTATTTTCTTACTATACCTACTATTAAGAAATAGATTTAGGTTTTTAACTATAGCGAGATAACTATAGAGCGTCTAGTATACGATATATAGTAGTACCTAACTCTTATATAGTTATAATAAGATAGTAAGAGCTATAGCTATAAGAAAGAGCTAGACGATATTAAAGAAGAAGAAGGACTAGTTATTAATATCTTTAATAGGCCTATAGGATAGTAGCCTTCTAAGCCTTATCGTTATAGTATACTACTAGTAGAGCTACTATCTTTATAACCTATAGAGTTCTTACTATATAGTAAATTTGACGCGTTCTTTAAGTAGTTACTATTATAGTAGTAGTAGAAGGAGTATAAGGCTAATATTAAGGATATTAAGGTAGCGCTATATAGCTAAAGGTATAATATTAATAATATAAGATTAGTATTAATAGTAGACTAGTTAGGGTATAGGTTATTAAAGAGCTAATATATAAAGTTTATAAAGTATATTAGAAAGTAGCTAGTAAACTATAAAAGTAGTAGTTAAGGAGGTAGTATTTAGCTTAGTAGAGAACTTTTTTAATTTATATAGAGGTATTATTAATTTTTAGTAGTATACTAGTACTAAGCCTAATTATTCTCTATATATACGAATACTACTTCCTTATTAACGATACTAGAAGACCCTTAACGTTATATCTTTCTATAACTTTCTAGCGCTAAGTAGAGAATAATAGAGATAGTATAGCTTTATAGGTAGATAGTATAATAACTATATTATTACGATCC
>JAABUW010005208.1_pt1 | contig 17086 bp, 14 predicted proteins | sample 5560081 | NCBI WGS metagenome assembly JAABUW01 (sample SAMN10711882, study PRJNA513363) | rock metagenome | isolation source: Antarctica rocks | place: Antarctica: Victoria Land, Knobhead sud | reverse complement strand
TCTGAGCAGTCCATCCCTCTCCAATCGGGGTAGATGTGGCGCACATTGGCCCAAGTCTTGGCCAGACCTGAATTCATCTCTCTCTAACCAGGATAGATGTGGCGCACATTTGGCTCAAGTCTCGAGACCTGAGTCCATCCCTCTTCAATCGAGGTAGATATGGCGCATAGTTGGCTCAAGTCTCGGCGAGATCTGAGCAGTCCATCCCTCTCCAACCGGGATAGTCTCTCCAACCGGGGTAGATATGGCGCACATCTGGCTCAAGTCTCGACGAGATCTGAGCAGTTCATCTCTCTCCAACCGGGGTAGATGTGGCGCACATCTGGCTCAAGTCTCGGCCAGACCTGAATTCATCCCTCTCCAACCGGGATAGATGTGGCGCATATCTGGCTCAAGTCTCGGCGAGACCTGAGTCCATCCCTCTTCAACCGGGGTAGATATGGCGCACATCTGGCTGAAGTCTCGGCGAGATCCGGCTGTGTTCAGCTGTCTTGCAACTGGAATAGATCTTGTCGAGATTTAGATGAGATAGCGCCTGCGTCGATATGGGCTTACATATAGTGCATCAAGAAGTGTCACTCGCTCTTCTTTCTCGGTCCACACTTGCTAACGGGCAGATGCTATGCGAGCTTGGTATGTTACGTACACTCGCACACGACGACTACTATCTGGTAGAGAATTCAGATCAGTTACAGAAAGTCCTAGATGGAACATCATCAGGAAAGGGACCCACATCTACTCAAGAAGTCAATTAAGTACTGCACGAGGCCACTCGAGCGAAACGACCAAGCACGCCGAACCCTCATAACTCAGCAGACGACTCTGACGACGAGTATGGCTAGAAGGACTTTCACGAATGCCTAGAGAACATCACGGAACATCTAGACGCTTTAGCTAGCTCGTCAAAGGAGCAGTACACCGTGGATGAATGCGAGGAGAAGCTAGGAGCTATTATCAAGGAAGCAGACGACTTACACAGAAGCCTCAATTGGACAGGATGCTACGACGACACATGCTGGACTCATTTAGAGGACAAGCAGGGAGCCAATTGGTCTCCCAGAAAGCCAAAGTCAGCATTACAGCAGCAAAGGGAACTTCGACGACGCCAGGAGCTCGAAGCAGAATTCGTAACACAAGAGCAGGGAAAAGACAAAACCTCTTGGTAAAGGGTATACCAGGAGAGTGCAATAGTTTAGCCGAGCAGCAGCAATTAGACTCAGCACACGCACGATGTTTTACTACACCAGTTGAGATCAATAAGACCCAAGCTTAAAGCCCACTCACATAAATCTCAAGCCGCCCCTTTTTCCATGCCGGCCACAACCTCTATCCCCGTCCATCGCCCCACCAGCTCGCCTCGCGCTCAACACGCTCTCCATTCTCCCTAGTGCCTCCTGCAACCTCGCGAGCGGCACCGCAAATGTAATCCCCACCCAGCCCACCGCATCCTCAGACGAATGCTGGCTGCGTCCAGCACTGACGCCGATACCCACGTCTTCCAACGCCCGCACATTTGCGGCCTCGTCCTCCCACGAGCGTGCGTGCGGTGCTATCTTCGCCATCACGAACGGCGATGCGTTGCAGGGGAGGTAAAGAACGCCCCATTTATTGAGCCAGGAGGTCACGACTGCGTAGGACTGGCTATGGCGGTGCGCATTGAGGGCAGAGAGGTCCAAAAGGGTCGGCGAGCGCAGGATGGTGGTTGTAAGGAGCATCGAAAGGATGGATACATTGCCGAAGGCGGCGAGCGCATGAGTATCACGGAGAGTGTCGTTGGCTTGGGTTACTGTGCGTCGCTGCAGGGAACCTGGTCAGAGGGACTGAGAAAATAGAGCGGTCGGTGCAGGAACGGACCTGGACTTACGAGTCGTGTTCTGCTGACGGTGAAGACTTTGCTGGGGCTCCAGATCATGTGCACGCGTAATGGGTCGCAGCCTAGGGTATGGCTATCTATTGATAAAATGGAGACGAAGTGCTCGTCCGCCGGAAAGTCGAAGGTCAGAGGTCCAAAGACTTCGTCGGAGATCAGGTGGATGGCTTTTTCCTGGCAGAATCTCAAGGCAGTTTTCGAGTTGCGCTCGAGTGAAGCAGTGGCCTCACAGATTGTGCGGGTTCGAGAGCATGAGCGCTTTCATTGGGCAAGTAGCGTTCTGAAATGTCGCTTCGAGTTCGCCCAGAAAGAAGGCTAGCTCTTCGAGACGGAAAACGGGCACCATGACGGATATAACGTCGGGGCAAAATCTGCAGAAAGCGTCGTAGCCATCGACAGCTCTCGGACGAGAAAGCCGCCCCGATGATGTGCGCCGGGGCCACCGTCTTCACCGTGCATGACACCTGCGGCGCGAAGCCCACGGATTGCGTCGGGGTCGTTGGTATCGGCGGGCTGGGGCACTTAGCCGTGCGGGTATGCCAGCGAGAGTGCGCGCTTTGTGACACCGGAGAGTTGCAAGCTAACAGCCTCCAGTTTGCGTCTAAGATGGGCTGCGATGTCGTGGCCTTCTCGAGCACCGAGGACAAGGACAATGACGCTCACTCTTTCGGCGCCGGCGCATGCTACTCCGTACAGAGCTTGAAGAACGTGAAGAAGCCGCCAATGCTAGATTTCCTGCTGTTCACCACGCCCGTGTAGCCCGACTAAGATCTTCCCACTGACGATCGGCCCGGGGAACATCAGTTTTCCGGCTATGCCGTTCTTGCTGAAGGGAATTACTGTTCAGGGGAGCGTCGTAGCGTCGAGGATCACGGTCGAGCGCATGCTGGCTTTCGCGGTTCATTGGCAGCCACGCCAGGTCCGGATGCTTGTGATACTCGACGGTCGGTATCGCTGAAAATCGCCCCATTCCCTCTCCGATTGAAAAGTAGCTGGTAGTTTGGGCAATACTTTTTGCGCATTGGTGATAATCGTTGAACGGTCTATCTTTGCGGGCTGGGGTCCAATCCGGATTTTATGTGAACGGCGTGTGCTGATCAATGGAGTCGGAGATGGTTGTGGTGGAGCCTGGCATAGACACTGAGTCGCTATCTATTGGGCCAGGATGGGACATGCTGGTAGGGAATGCACGATTGTGCTCGACTAGGCTCATACGTCAGAAGCGATGTAGCAGTGGTACTTAAGGTTTTCTGGTTTGTATCTTTGCTCGTTATAACCAAAACGTTGGAGGGCTAGAGTCGATAGTTGATGAGCAGATTGAACGATGGATGAAGCTGTCTTTGTACTCGCACGCGGCCCCCCAATACACTATCATTGATTCAAGCTAGCCCTCCTTGTTGAGCCAGAGCAGGGGGTTGGAAGATAAGACAAGTTGTAAAGAGGAAGAAACAAGGAGATTGCGGAATAGACTAGAGTTCGTCGATAAAAGCGAAACGACTTCTAAGGGGCAAAGCCAATTTACTCTCAACACCGTATCGAGCGACAGATCAAGAGGTAAGTGGAGCTGAGACACACGCTGAATGCATGACAAGAATTCGCCAATATTGCTATGCACAGACTTGTCGAACATACCCTTGCATTGTCCAATCATCTCACACCCACTCATCTCGTACGACGTCAAAGCGCTTCTTTGTGTTGCTATTTTCTGCGACCTCCTTGCAGTCGATCGAGGATTCCTTCAAGATATTTTCATCGGCGGTGTAAGGCAGAAGTGCAGAGGATCGTCCAATTCTTTGACGCTAAGGTAGTTTTCAGTCCCGCTTTCACAATGCATGCAAGACTTGTAGTTACGAGTTGATAGCTTGCTGATCTTTGATGCTTCGAGATGAACCAATGAGCGAGATCAGGTCGTTCATGTAGCAACGGGTCTCGATCTTCCATAGCCTCGCGGGCTTTCGTCACATCCTCAGTAGAGATATCTTTCCATTGTGCTTCAGGCGCAAAGAATTCGTTGCAAACTTCATGCGCAAGCCTCTACGACAATGTTGGACTGATAATGCAAAAATCGATACTCGGCTACATGCTTACTTGCAAGTCTTGCCATCGACGCACATGCTCTATGCCGCTTAAGCCAAGTATATCTCGTACCTGCTCTGTCGTTGTACTACCACTCACATTCACGGACTTTGACATTGCCTTAGACCCTGATGGGCAGCCGAGTCGATGATGGTTGTCATCGGTCCAACTAGGGTCAGCACATTAGAGTGTCTGTCGGAAGCACTAGCAGATTCCTTCGTGCATCAGCTAATGCACGTTTTCCGGCCCCATGCAATCGAATAAAATACCAGGTACCAATGGCTAAGCTTCCTTACCCTGTGTCCGGGACTTTCCATCTCTGTCGCAGCGGAGGCATTGCCAAACAGTTCTAGGTTTATGACAAAAAGCCGGAATGGGTTGTTTATCTTATGACGCAACTCTGATGTGATTTGTCCAGCAAGGGTAGGCTGGAGGATGGTGGTCATATTCGATAAGTCTGTCTCGTCCGTAGCGAGGAATATGTTACCATCTGTAGGATGGAAGAGCACGACGAGTTGAGGGAAGACCACTGTAGGGTGAAGATTCACATGGTTACAATGGTGTTCGATGATAAGGTAACAGAAAATAAGCCAGGATACAATCTTCAAACTCCATTGTTCTTTCAAAAGTAGAGGTGGGTGGGTGAAGGCGTCCCGAAGCACGAGTTTCAAAAGCGTAAGCAATGGTATTGTATTTGTGAATTCGAATAGCGGCGTCCAAAGAACCGATGAAGAAAGAGCAAGATCTGCAGCGGTAGCACATGCTTCCAGTAGTAGATCCTGGCTAGAAGTCACATAATGCACATCGTGCATGGAGCTGGCGCACATGAGACCCCATGCTAGGTATCTTGCCACTCTTATGTTCCCAGCTGACAGGGCAACTGAGGTACCGAGAGGTACTGAGGGAGCAAGTCATATAACTCGGGATCCCTCCGTTGTACCAAGGCCCTCGCCCCTTTGCAGTTTGTGTCATTGCAGTCTCTGAGAATGGCAGTTCCGCCAGAAAGGACCTTGGCTGGTGTGTTGTCACACTTCACCGTCTCGCTCAGATACTGACATCCACCTAGACCGATACGGAGAGCAAGGAAGAGACACTCTTGTGCAAAGCACCAACAGGCTCCTTCTTGAACATGTTATCCGGTACCGCTTATATGGATCGGTTGACTCACTTGGTCTTGTCCTGCGGAGATGTACGAAACAGAGGTTGGAGCTTCTGTACACCATTATCAAGGATACAGCATCTCTTCCACCACGGAACAAGAGTCGATTGGTCAAGGAAATCGAACATGCGATAGTCCCGCCAACAAAAAGGTTCCTTCATCCTAAGGGTCTCTATGATGAACAAGTTGATGCGTTGGGAGCTATGAGCGTTGATGAGCTCATCGTCACACTGCTCGATTCTATGCATGCTCGACTTCGTGAAGTTCCTTTCGAAGAATTACTAGGATATTTCGCCAATTATACCGCGACAACTGTCTATGCGTTCATGATAGATTGTGATAAGCTTGTCGAGAACATACAAGAGCGAATTGAGAAGGACTCCAATCTGAAGCTCCATTTCGAGTCGACGATCGAAGTACTGCAAACCCGCCAAGAGCCTGTGGCAGTCTTTCTTCGTAAAATCATTGACTTTGCAGTTGCTTCGAGCCAGAAAGCAAATCGCCTGAGACGTCGGTTACAGGCATTGAAGGGAAATGAGCATGGACCCCGAGCTGCCATCATAAGAAGTCTAGACCCAGAGTGCAAGATTCAGTCCTGGCACATGAATGCACTAAAGAGCAACTTGCTGGATAAGAAATCTTACCATCTCAGACCCTTCATCGCCGGGACCCTTATCAAAGAATCCCAATTCGCAAAACTTGAAATGACGCCATCAACGGACACATTGAGATGGGTTTGGTCCCTTCATGTTGGGGACTCGACACAGCGCCCTCAGGCGATCAAGGTCATTGTTGGGTTACTGTCCACTGAGGATTCTGGTGCGCCAGTCAAAAGAGCTCAACATGACGACGACGGACACATTAAGCGTAGAACCTCTGCGAAAGATTCGGCTTCGATGCAGAAGCAGGTGCAACATCGGTGAGAAAGACTGCGTCTGTCGTTGCTTTTCTCGCCTGCAATGTCGTACAATTTAGAATCGAGATGAGCGGAAAGCTCTGCAACAATGGGGGCAATCTAAGAACTACGGTCAAATGCTGGACTTGATCAGTCCTCTTCGATCCCCGAATATCAGTCCTTTAATTCCCAATGTCCCAGCTTATCGTCCACGGTGGCCGTCTGTTCGAGAAAAATAGTCATACAGCCTTGCGACGTCTGCGCGTTGGAGCAGCTACCGATTACTGGCCCTTCTCTGCCGGAACTCGTTTGCCCCGTTTGCGTCCACGCTGCACAAGTTCTCGTACTTCAATGTTCTGCGGCAATTCTTGGGCGTTTCCTAACTCGCTCCTGGGCAACCATGTGTTCTTCCAGCGCACATAACCCTGGGCAAGATCGGACGATCAAGGGATGAGGTGGTAGATTTCCTGGTAGTACGACCATTTAAATGATCGTGCGTCTTTGGCTGTTTCCCAAGACGAGAGCTTGGGGCATGTGCGATTACAACCTCAGACCTAGCGCTTGCGAACCCGATAGGCCTACCAAGTTCGCGGATCGTTCCGACGTCGTCCTCAATCACAAGAGGGTTATCTAAAGTGTGTCAAGAAAACCCGAGGTTTGATCGAAAATGCCTGCTTACCTTGGCTATCGCCGACCACACTGGATTGGCTTGAGTTTGCTGAATTCTGGCGTGCTGATACAATTGTCTCCAAGGATTTCTTAGAGCAGGCCGGGGGGGGCGAAGAAGAAGATATAATCGGCGACAGGAATCCACAATAAACAGTAGAATTATCTGTCTTGTCAATTATAATAAGATCTTTATAGAATTCAGACACGCTTACAACAATCGATATCTATATATCGATTTTTACGGAACTTTGTGTTACGACCCTAGCTCGTTACAGCTGGTATATAACCTACGGAGCACTCCGTAGTACAGAGTACGGCTACCTGCATGCTCGACGGCTTGGCAGGCGAGCATCGCTCGACACGCTAGTGAGCGAGCTCGATGTGCTCGACATGCTCGACGGCGAGCAGTGCCAGCACTCGACATGCTCGACAGCCAGCATGGCGAACGCGAAGGATCTCCTAAAGTATATAGATCCTCAAAGACACGACTCCCTTATGGATCGTGTTCAACTCATCTATCAAGTTACCCCCTATCATAGATACTAAGTTGCAAACCCTTGTACCAAGTGATTGCTAGCATTGACTCGAAGGCATCTACAGACCTCTCCAAAGCATAACCCACTCTAATATCCTGGACCGCCAGATAGCAGCGTAACACTTTGCATACTTCTCTCGATCAGTCTAATATTGTATATTGTGCGTTTGAAGAAGCTTAGAATGTCAGTAGTATCCGTGATTATTATAGATTTGTATAAAAACTTAGATTTTTTGATCTTCTACTTATTTTCTTTATTGCAGTCTTGTTTGTCTTTTTTCTTCTTCTCTTGATTAGATATATAATAAGTTTTTGTGTCTTTGTAAATATTGTTGTATATTAATAAGATAAAATATAAAAGAGTAAAAAAAAATCGAATAAAGAAATTTCGATCTTTTTGCGTAGAATAATATATCTGAACAATTTCTATCTATTAGAAATAGAATTAACAAGCAATAAAATCAAAAGTTATATCTGATTTTTGAATCTGCTACTACAAAAGTGTCACGATTTCGGTTTCTAGAATACAGTAATTCTCTCGAAGACTTGAGAATTTGCTGTCGTTATTTTGTTACGAGCCTAGCGGTATATAGGCTGCACAGAAGGAGTAGGACAAGGCACGGATACCCGCATATGCTCTACTAGATCTACCTCGAATAGCAAGGGAGCAGGAGGAGCAGTGCTCTCCCTGCTCTACCAAGATATCCGAGGGAGCAAAGAGAGCAGTGCTCTCCGTGCTCTCTCCACATATCTAGGGGACCCAGGGGAGCACAGGGGACCAGATCATAGTATATAGATCTCTAGGAACGCGACTCCCTTATGGATCGTGTTCAACTCATCTATCAAGTTACCCCCCATCATAGAGACCTAGCTGCAAACCCTTGTACCAAGTGATTGCTAGCATTGACCCGAAGGCACCTACAGACCTCTCCAAAGCATAACCCCACCCTGATATCCTGGACCGCCAGATAGCAGCGTAACACAGATTCAATATCAATTTTGGCTTTTTATTAATATATATTCAATACTTTTTATATATAATATTAAAAAAACAGTAATATACTAATTCTTGCAGATTTGATATCAATTATCGCTTTTTATTAATATAGATTGAAATTTCTTTTTATATAATATAAAATAAAACAGTAATATACTGATTCTTGCAGATTTGATATTAATTTTCGCTTCTTATTAATATAGATTGAATACTTTTTATATACAATATAAAATAAAACAGTAATATACTGATTCTTGCAGATTTGATATTAATTTTCAATTATCTTGCAGATTTAATATCGATCTTCGCTTTTTATTAATACAGATTGACTATTTTCTATATATAAAATAAAATAAAATAGTAATATATTGATTCTTGTAGATTTTATATTGATTTTCGCTTTTTTCGCTTTTTTCGCTTTTTATTAATATAGATCGATTATTTTCTATATATAATATAAAATAAAACAGTAATATACTAATTCTTGTAGATTTGATATCAATTTCGCTTTTTAAATATTTTTTCGCATCAAATTGCGTTTATTAACAGTAGAAACTTAACGTCTCGTTTCGCAACTGCTTTATTTATTATTATTAGATAGATTATTATTTATCTATCAATTGTATTAATTAGATATATTATTATTGTTAGTTTATCTATTGTATTTGCTGACAGATATATAAAGAAGAAAATATATCTAGATAATATTTCTATATATAGAAACAAGTTTTTTTCCTTCTATATTTTCGCTTGCTGTGTCTACAAAATCTTTTATATTGCTGTATATCTATTGTATCGCAATATTTACTGTCAAACAATCTGCTTATTGCAAAACTGTCTGCTTGCTGCAGAACTATCTGTTTGTTGCAAAACTGTCTGCTTGCTGCAGAACTATCTGTTTGCTGTCAAATGGTCTGTTTGCTGTATTAGTTAGATATACTATAATTGTTTATATATTTAACTATCGGTAAAATCTTCTATATTATTGCATATGTTGAAATATTGTAACCGATCTGATCTAGTGCCGAATAGTGTCGCTATTTGATGTCCTTTCCTTCGTTAGCTCACAATAATGTCGTCCTTACGTGCTCAAAGACTTACGGATTGGGGCGTATCGAATTCTTTACAAGATGATCCAAACGGTAACAGGATCCCGTCCGTGCGGAATCTCATCACGCAGATACGCCATGCTGGTGACTGGTTAAGTAGTGCTCGATCCAGATAGTTCTTCCTCTCCGGGGTCATTGTCGTCGATGCTCGGATGGCTTGAGCTTGAGCCATGGATAGATTATCAGGAATCTCGAAGTAGAACGCATGGGGCTTACAAGAGGGAGATATACAAGAGAAAGGACCGGACGGAAAGAAGCTGCTGAACTTCACCGACTAGAACGTCAAGGTCCCTCCTAAATTTGAGCTATACTTCGGTTCTTATCGACTTTTTTATCGTAACATGAATTTTAAGTATAAGCGAGACATCAAGCCAAAATCGAGTTTAAATTGGAGAGCCTGCTTGCTTCAAAAAGAGATCATCACATTAACTTGTATTGGACGTTTGGTCCAATTCATAAAATTCCTTATTAAGGAATATCGTGATCATACTTTGGACAGAGAAAAGTCTTGCACTGTTGTGCGAAGGTTTGCACCAAGGGATTTTCGTGCAAGAGGTCCAACCCGCCAACGCCCAACACCTCCTTCTCTGGGAAACCTAACACCCGGAAAGCGAGGACGAGACTTGCAGGCGTAGCAGCCAACACCAACGAGCTAAAAGGGTTTTACGAGGTAAGTCAATCGTTTTCAAAAGCTGATCAATAAACAGAATATGATCCCGGCCGCTAAGTATACATAGCACTATCTTATGAAAGTTGAATACTTTGCATCTTCTGCGCTGACTTCTTCATTGTGGAAGACACGTCAAGATTGACTCAAGCTGAGATTGTCAAAAGAATTTGATAAGAAGTTGATCTCTTTCTCAAAAACACGCTAGAAAATATTGTCGACGAGACGCTGAAACTGTTCGAGCTCCGATAGTCGGTGGGCGGACTGAATATTCTTTATATAAAAACGTTCAATCTTCTTCTCTGAATGCTATTAGAGATATTTGCGGCGGAAATCATTACTTACCAGCGAATATAGCTACAAATCCATTTATGATAACCGGGTCCTTCCTTTGGCGGCGCTTGAGAGCAAGTAGCATTATCGCCACTGAGATATCCCAGTCGTTCCCAAAACAGGTCACTGCAATGATGATCGCTTTGCGGACTTCGGTGTAAGTTGCAGTAGGAGTATTTTGGGAAGCGTTAAACAACTCCCGAAGACAGACGATTTCATTAGTCCATTCACCCCATCTGTTCTTGTCTCCCAATTCGGGGATGAGCTTGAATAAGCCGGCATCTATCAACTTCTGCATATTTGTTACAACGCATCTGTCTCTGGCATCCTCAATCCCTTGCGTAAGGTATTCCCCGAAGTAGTATACCCTATCGCTCTTACGGAGATAAAAGAGATCATCAAGATTCTTCGTTTGATTAAGGTCCGTGGATAGAGCAAAGACTTCCATAATCTCAAGATCTTTAATAAATGTAACTGTTAAAAAGCCGCAAGTATCGAGGATTAGAAGAGAAATCTGCGACATTTCGGGCTTGTCGTCATCAGTTTGATGTCTGCGGAGATCATGTTGCAACGCAAAAAGCAAGGAGCTGGTCCAGCTCATAAGATTACACTTCGATTCATGAGAGCGCCACCATCTCAAATGCTCGTTCAAGCGAGTCGCCGCCTTCTTGGACAGCAGCCTGAAAATCTCTCGCGTCTTTTCAGCTTGGCCAAATATCGAAGCTGGCGGCATAATGTAGGAATCAGTCGTTTAATTTGCGGTGCTCAGAGCGTAAAGACGAAAAAGATATCTTAGTACGTCAGTCTGTTCAAACAATGGCATTTGACACAGCTGAAATAGGTTTGGCTGAAATGGAATGGTCACTCCAGTTGCAGGCGTGTCATAAGTAGAGCTTGTAGCCATGATGAAGAAAATTGAGACGGGCTAGTTGCTGTTTGAGAGGTCTTTGGCAAGCGGTGGACTTAAACGGTTTCCAAAATGGATCTGTGGCTTGTAAATCGAATAGCAGCAGCGACATGAACAACGGATTTTCGAGATTCTGAAGCTATAATAAGCATTATGTGGACTTCTGCAACAAAGGCTTAGTCTCTTGGAGTTACGGCAAAGTTCCCGGCTTCCCGACAAACCGGGTCGACGTCTGCGGTGAAAATGCTGCATGTGACTAAGAAGCGATGAGCGGCTATTTCAGGCTTTTAGATCACATCAAGTAGAGCATTGACTCTGGTAGAAATATCTTATCCATCGAATTTGACGAACAAGACACCGTACGTGGCACGTACCATCTTTCTTATCTAATTGTCTCAGGTAGCAATGTGCATTGTGCGCGGTGAGATGTCGTGTGGAAATGGTGATGGTGTGAGGGATTTTATTGCTCTGTGATAAAGTCACGCTAGCGACCGCTATGTATCTAGCCATCTCTACCGGGGTATATATCATCTTCTACTTACACGCGACCAACGTTGATATCGTCCTTAATATCTGAGTCGTCTGATCCGGCTTTTGAAGATTCCTCTATTGGGGCCGTCCCAGCTCTCTTCGCCCGCATGTAATTTGCCGCATAGGGTTCATCCATCCTGCGACGCTTCCGCACAGTGTTGTTCTTTCGTGTGGCCATCTTTCCTACAATTCTGCAGCTCTTGCTGGAGATGTACTTCTTGCTGAAGATGCCCATCTTCCCGAAGAATCCCACAAGATATTCTGCAGCGCAACAAAATGTTATATACGCCATGAATATCTCTCTCGAGAACGCGCATAAATATTGGGGAGCCATCGGTCTCTGACAGATTGGGATAAAATTTCTGTTGAAATTAGCCTCAAGTGATCAGCGCCGCGCTTGGTAACTTTCCATTGCTAGAAAGAAGACATCGACTGTTGGGATTGTTTCCTCCAGGGACTTTTCTGTCAGTGACGTCGTCTTCGCTATCGTCGCGCTTACGCAGGCGCTTTTTGCTGCTCATTGTAAGAGAAGATTCTACTTTGATATCTGTGATGTTTTAGCAGACGTAAACACGTGGGAACGTCGACTTCTACGTATTTGGTGGAGATCGCATTGGACGGCTTTATCTTCAAGTCGGAAGCAAAAAAGCGAACCACGCTTTTTGAAAACATATCGAAGGATCTTCACACGCTGATTCTCATCAAGATTTTGTAATCTCCACTTTTTCAGGGCGCAGAGAATCAAAAGAGCATAAGACCAACCTACAGCTATTGATACAAGCCGCAGGTATTGCCCCGCAGCCTTAGATTCATTGCGCTCTTTTTGAGCGTTGTATGGATCTGCTAGATATCGATACAAATTGTCCAAGTAAAGCTTATAATTTTCGGTGAACCCTTTATTAGTTATGCGCTCGGCGGTTTTCTGAAGCATATCATAGGAATTCTCAAGTCTCGTGTCATTTCAGGGCTTACGTCGGTTCGTAAGTACAGCAAAGCATATAGCTATTACATCGCGGAGGAGGATAATGACATCTTCAATTTCTTTAACTCCGAGGGTTTCGAAGCTGTCTAACCATTGGAATCCAGGGTTAGTTGCAGTTGCGAAGGGGATGCTGATTGGCGACACTGTGCCTTGCCAGGTGGTTCGCGAACAAAGCACGGTGAATTTGATCTAGGCCGCGTGATCGGCCCGGGACCGTCAGCCTTATTAACCCAATCAGAGAGAGTACGTCCGGAAAATTGCCAGCCCAGATCTTGCTGTTTCTTATGAGCAACAACGACCGCGGGAAACCAAACCCCAACAATGTTCACCGACGCTAACGCCCTTCTACGACTGATCTAAGAGCAGCTCTATCAGGAGCGTCAGCGCGTTAGAGATAAGCGCAGGCTGTATGCACTGGCGGAAGGCTGAGCAGAGCAGACAGAGGGTCTTGCTGCACAAGAAACCGTAGTGGCCCGTATCGTTATATCTCATATGCGAGACGTCGGCGACGGTCTGGCATCGATCCTCCCGCTCTGGATCAGTGCCTCCTCCTTCCTCGATAGCTATCTGTCAGACATGCACAGTAAGCAAAAATTTCGTGTCCGACAAGAGTTTGACATTGAGTCTCAATTGGAGATGTGGTTTGACGCCGTGGTAGAGGGCCATGGCAGATCGTCCGCGAACATCCACCTTCAGAATCTGCGGCGGCTTCAGCGGTACTGAATCAGGGCGCGTAGCGATGCAACTTGTTCGTCTGCCTGAGTCAGACAACTCAATTCGCTCTGCCATATGAACACTCTCTTTGTGAAACTTGTGTTCGTATCTTTGGAGAAGATGGTGAGCGGCAGATCTGGAGTTTTCGGATACACTCTTGTTTTCTATGCGGATTGGAGTTCGATGTCACGGTGAAAGTCAGGCCTGATACTGCGGGTGTAAGAATTTTAACCATCGACGGCGGAGGCGTTCTTTAAAACCGTTCCCCTCCAGTCCTCAAACTTCTCGAGGACAGAGTTGGCCTGCCATACCCAGTGCAAGAGAATTTGGATGGCGCTTTTGGCACTAGTTCCGGTGAGTGCCCTCTCGCTGACAACTCAGGACAACCCTGATCTTTTCCAGGAAGTTTGAGCATCCTTGCATTGTTCATTAATGGATGGTCGGTGGATGACTGCGCTGGCTCATTCCAGTCTCTAGCGAAGAAAGCATTCAAATCTCACGGATTTTCAGATTCCAATCCTCTCCCGTATCCAGAAATCCGTGGTATACCTGGCTGATAATTTGCGAGACCGCTTGACTGCTCGTGCGCGACCGCGATCGGAGCCAAAAAAAAATTGCCAGTGACCACAATCCCGGAAATGTCGTCTTGTGTATTCACAAATTATAATGGAGTCGGAACTCGGACCAAGAATTACGGTAAGTTGTTAGTGCTACCACCAGGCTTCTGTGTACTCATCTCTTCCCTCCCGCACGCGCTCCGTCTATGATGCCTGCGAGGCTCCGATTAAGCCGGACTCTGGGGTAACGACTGCATGAACAACGCGGCAGGCTTCACTGAAGAACATGCGGCAAAGTCCGACACCCTAGCACGGCCTGTAGGCGATCACACAATTAGTTGGGGGTGGATGGTGAAGTGTGTGAACGACTAATGATCGTAAGGGTGGTGGAGGTACCTTAATCTAAATATGGTAGCGTCTACATCGCTATCCAATTGCGCGCTCAAAGGGCCAGGGGCACCAGTGGTTGCGTTGTTTTGCTGCACACGAGTGGATTTTAGTTCCCGCCTGGATAAGGGATGCTTACTTTACTTCACTTTGTTTTTGATATTCCTTCGGTAGTGCAGAGCCCCAAACATCGATTTCCGATAAGCCCACCAATAATCTACCCAGTAGTGCCCTCGCCATACGCCATGGTCCCGGGTGTTAACCATGTCGTCGCAGCGCGCTGCCCACTACAATATGGTTTCGGTCTGCCCTCCCATCATCCCAGACCGGTCAAAGATGAAGATGTGAAGCGAAGCAATAATTGGGACGCTTGACCAGTAGGTCACACTCCTGTTGCCACACTGAGACTGGTTCTATGTCTAGCAATCGATCAACACGAACGTCTTCGTGATAGCGTCTATCAGCTTTAAGATCTGCGAGGCTGCACTTTACGAGGACCTTCGCGTCAGCCAGGCGTTGCTCGGCATGAAAACAGCCTCATTGTTATAGCAACGACTATGCGTTTTCTTTTCGTCGCACACCTAAACGAAGGTGCCCAAGGTCTATGGCGAGTTTTCCGGGAGATCGAGGGCTCTGGGTCAGATAAGACAAATCAAGTTCAAAGAACGACTCAATGGCCGACAAAGTTTGTTCTGTTGAAGTTATCGATGTCGCGGTATTTCGCCTCGAATTATATTCGCGGCTAGAACAATCAAAGGCTCTTGCAGAATGCAAGGAGAGATCATTAAAATTTAGGCAATGGTCAGACAATTTGATACGCCAGCTTACGATCAGACTGACCAAGTAACGAATAGCATTGAACCAGCCAATGAAAATCGTCCTCTGTATCTCTGATGCACGACCGGAATCCTAATCCTTGTGCTTCGTTAGGAGGCACCTTTGAGTAGACGACTTCCATAACGTCATGATGAGCCACGAAGGTGATGATCTCATCGTGATTGGCTTCGATGGAGGTGATTATGGTCTTCTTCGCCAATTTCGCCTCGCAGTCGCGGCGGTGTTGATGAAGCATGTTCCGCGAGGGGAATTCCGTGCCACAGCGTTTGCACTCCGTGTCACGTGAACGTGACACATGGGCTCGGAGGAAGAAGGTCCCAACGTCGTAGGCTGCTTTGACCGTGGTACCCGTCGCTGGAATCCCTTACGGTTCTGCTTTCGAGTACTCCATGATAAGCCTCTTGACTAAGATCTTTGTTCTCATTTGTGCCGAGGGAGCCTTGCCAACTTCTTGATCTGACCGCTGCCCTTCGACCCTGTCCATCGTGTCCAAGATTTTTATTGCTTTCCTCCCAGTCATCAGGCTTGTCTGTTGGCGGTTAGCTGCTGCGACACTTTGCATATTGATAATGATGGCCAAGCGGACAGTTTGAGTGACCTACGTAGTCTAAGACTGCGGGATAAACGGACATTGATGCGCGATTCCTATCCCTATTTCGCATATGCGCTCCGAGAATACCCGTGTTTCTTGGATTCCTGATGCTGTAGCAGTGCTGCTGGGCGGAAGAAAACTCGGCTGCAGCCTGAGCAACTGAAGGAATGAAGCGCCAAATCGTGCTGTCGGAGAGCGTTTGGATCATGGAAAAATCGATCACACTCACAACAAAAGCAGTGTTCTGTAGCCTTCTGATGCTGTCGTAGTGCCTCTTCACTAAGGAAGTTACGATCACAGTCGTAGCAGATAAAGGAATGAACCGCTAAACGGTGCTGCTCGACAGCGTCTGCATGAGAGAAGAAGCGATCACACTCGCGACAATAGCAATGTCCCGTTGATCTCTGGTGCTGTTCAAGGGCGCTCGGCTCATAAAATTGGCGACCGCAATGACAGGAAGGCATGATGATTTTGGAAAGAGCGAAGAAAGCAAGCGACAAAGAGTGAGGAGATATGACTCCTCACAGCAATCAGGCTATACCAAATCCGATGAAGCGGGGTAGAATGTATGCACCAATACCATGATCGTTACCTGGAAAGGATGCAATTCGGGCGCAGTGAGTCGACCATCATTGAAGACGGTTTCAAAATGGACAAAATATTGTTTACTCTGCTTATACGTCCCTTCTTCTTGACCCTTCCGCTCTTAGCCCCACCTCTTCACCTTTGTTGTTCAAATATGACATTTGTTCGACGTTTCGGACATTGACTTGATCCTCCGGCTGTAGCTTTTCTCATTCTATTGTCGACAACACCTCGAGCGCCGTCAATATAACGAGAAGGTGGCAGGGAACAGCTGGAGCTATGTGTATTGAATTTGAAAGGCGTAGCGGCGATGTCCGGCACGATTGTTCTGCGCTAGGCGACTCTCGAGCGAGTTGAGCCGATCCTTTTCTAATTTAGGCGGCAGACTTGAAGCAGCGTGTTTAATGGTGAAGATATTAGGCATAGTCATGCATCAATTAACTAACTTGTTAAGAAATCTATCTTGTGTGTCGGAGAACTAACATACACGAGTGCGCCAAGGCGCTAAACCCAATCTGGCAAGAGTCACGCAGGGGTCCGCATCTCACGGACTTGAACAAGTCTCTCCCTCGCGAGTATATAGCCATTGTTCTTGAGCCATTCTCCCTTAGCCAAAAAAGATGGCACTGTGAGCTATTGTAATTTCGCGAATATAAGAGCAACAAGAGAACTTTGGTGGCAAAT
>JAABUW010005207.1_pt1 | contig 17088 bp, 12 predicted proteins | sample 5560081 | NCBI WGS metagenome assembly JAABUW01 (sample SAMN10711882, study PRJNA513363) | rock metagenome | isolation source: Antarctica rocks | place: Antarctica: Victoria Land, Knobhead sud | reverse complement strand
ATATAGTCAACCATTCGCAGGTCGGCAACGTCTTTATGCTCGGCCCGGGCGGAATCTTCGTCGTCATCTTCAGCGCTTATTTCGGTCGCTACCCCGTGCTGTTCTGGTTCACTGTCGTGGGCTTGGCCACAGCGATATGGTGTACTGCTGCTGTGACCTTCGAGTCTTTCATGGCCGCTCGTATCCTCAATGGGTTTTTCTCCATAGCCGCAGAAGCTGTAAGTTGCATTCGCGTCATTCTTCATCTCGAAAGGCGCCATATTGATCAACCGACAGGGTGGGCTCATGTGGATCAAGGACATGTTCTTCTTTCACGAACATCCTCGAAAGATCAATCTTTGGGCATCTTTCATCATTCTTTCGCCTTACTTCGGCCCGCTGTTCACAGCCTTTATCATCAGCACCCAAAAATGGCAGTGGGCTTTTGCCCTCTACACCTTCATGACCGCTTTCTGTCTGGTTGCCATCATATTTTTGGTAGACGAAACGTATTACGACCGAAGAATACCACCGAGCCAGCAACCTGCTCGGCGGTCACATTGGGCACGGCTCATTGGCACCGAACAATGGAGGACGCGAGGGCAGCGGAGCTCGTTCTTGGAAGCGGTCTCCCGCCCTTTCCGGCTATTCGTCAAAGTACCAGTTCTTCTGGCCCTGATTTATTACATTCTCTCCTTCGCCTGGGTCGTCGGCATCAACACAACCCTTGCCATCTTCCTCACTCCGCTCTATCACTTCGGTCCTAAACAGATAGGTAATCCCCCTTTTCCCCCCCTTTTCCCCTACTCCTCCCCCAATCGATCATCCTCATCATCGCTCACATCTCCCAGGCTACTTCTACTTCACCCCCATCGTCGCCGCCATCCTCGGCGAAGCCACCGGCCACTACCTCCACGACGCCATCGGCGCACTCTACCAGCGCCGCCACGGCTCCCGTCTCGAGCCCGAAGCGCGCCTCTGGGCCCTCTGGATCTCCACCCCCTTCCTCATCGCCGGCCTCATCCTCCTCGGTTTCTCCCTCCAAAACAAATACCACTACATGATCGCCGCCCTCGGCTGGGGTCTCTACGTCTTCGGCATCATGATCACCACCACCGCCATCTCCGCCTACCTCCTCGACTCCTACCCCGACGCTTCCGGCGAGGTCGCCGCGTGGCTGAATTGGGCGAGGGTGGCGGGGGGGTTCATTATTAGTTACTTCCAGATCGAGTGGGCGGAGAAGATGGGCGCGACGAAGAGCTTTGCCATCCAGGCGGCCATTTGCGCGGGGGCGTTTGTCTTCATTATTATCTTGCAGACCTGGGGTAAGAGGTTGCGGATTTGGAGCGGAAGGCCGCATTTCAAGACGACGTGAATGGGAAGCACGGGCATTGGGTGAGCGTGTGGATTGTAAGCCGACTGAAATCGCGTCAAGATCGCGGACAGAATCTGGGGGATTGAAAAACAAGACGGCCTGGCCGGCTGAAGGCATTGAGTATGGCTGAAGGGCTGCTCACTTGATAGGCAGGGCATTCAAGGTAGGGAGAAAGCTCTCACAAGGGCTTGCGCTGGTGAATGTAGATTGTGTGAGGAGAGAGCTTAGTGCGCTATTTCGACCGTGTACCCAGACCATACCTGATCTTCTACTATGGCGGCTACTTCTCCTTCTGGTCACGTTGCTCTACCACTCTTTCTTCTTGCCCTTTCTTGTTCAATGTTTTCTCTCCCATAGCTAGGTGGAGTAGACTTCCCAGCCGTCCAGGTGACACACCTACCGTGATGTTTCTGCCTACTGTTCAAGGGGTTCTCGGAAGTGGTGCGACAATGCCAGTCCATGTTTGAGATTTGTCTTACCTTGTTTCAAACTCGACAGACGCAAGTTTGTGCCTTTTGTGTCTTTTACTAATATCTTTCAGTCATGCATCATCAAATCTACTTTGCTTTTTTCTTTTTTCTATCCTTGGAATAAAATGTCTTGGATTCGAGATGTTGGTTGTGGATCGTGGGTTCTTGGGTGTAGCATTCTCTTCTTGGTGGCTTTTGCTGCGCTTCTTTACTGCGATACTGTGGATCAGAGCGCGAGATTCTCTTGGCTGGACTCGATTGTAGTCGCTGTTAACGCTTCACAATGTCGTTCGACATAATCTTCGAGATAGATCTCTAGGGCTATTGTAGGGCTGTAGACTTGCTATCCCGCTTCGGGCCTGGTCACCGCGTCGCGTCTTCGATTAGGTTGTTTGCACCCTCTGCTTTACAACACACTGTCGGATATTGTACCAGATCGGATTGACACGAAGTGCCAGAGGGAATTTTCGGCCAGAAGGTATCTACCATCTCGCAGCCTAAAGATCGTAACCTGCATCGATATTAAAATTGCATGATCTGTGTTCCACGCGCTACACTGTTATGTCGACTCTCAAGATTCTCGCTTTCCTCTGGGAGGGTTTCTTGTATATCGGCCTTGGCTTCACTTACCTCGTCTCCACTCCATTACCACCGTATGTTTGCGAGAAACCCTCAAGGCGCCAGCTGTACAATATATTCCGCAACCATCCGACCCACTCCTGGGTGCCCCCTCTTGTCCAATACCCTCCCTCTGACCATACCCTCTCCGGACTCCTCATCATTGGCTGGGGCCTCTCCTTCCTGTGCACCGCGCCCTAACCCACACGGTTCCTGTTTTTTGCAGCAATCAGCCGTCTTCTAGTCACAGCGCTCGGAACAATCATCCTCATCCTCTGACCTCGCAAGCGTCGGACGGCTCCGCTATAACCTGCCGTGCTTAGCGCTTATACTAGCGCTGTAGATCGGTCTCGCTTTTGTGAAGGGTGGGCCAGACCCGTATCGAAAAGGAGAGGAGGTGGCGGGTCTGGTAGAAGGTGCAATGAGGTCTCTGCGACTTCAACCTTTTCAGAACCTGCCTTGGTAGGTCTTGGTCCACGCTATCGCACTTTTGACGGCGGGAATCTGTCTGGCACTACGTTTGCCGGATGAGCCGCAATTGATCTATGCATTCGTGCCCTCGACCGAGGAAGCTGTTGACGAAAGACCAGCCGACAAGGGTCAAAGCCACAAGCGCGAAGAGGTGCGGTTCGTAGGAAACAATAGACCAACTCAGTGTGATCATACACTGCCGGGGCTTATGATGACAGCATTCGGACTCCTGTATCTGCTCAGTCCTTCGCGCCGGTGGAAAACAACGTATGGTTGTATGCCAGCGTCCCCGTGCAGCTCATGCTTGCAGGTTTAGCTGCTGGAGTGTGGATGAAGAAGAGCAGGCTCGCGGAGGGGACGAGGATGATGTTGGCGGGGTTTGCACAGTACGAAGCCGTGCATAGTGTGTTGCTCGGTTCGTGGCTTTGGAAGACTATTGGGATGGTGACGCTCTAATCATCCCGATTTCCTCAGGAAGCATTTCAGTGATGAAAAGACTTTAACTATCCTTCCGCCGAAGCATCGACGGGGACGGGCGTAGAGAATGCCGCAGTCCGCCGGTGTCTTCTCACGATTCGGAGATTAACGCACACAGGGCTGGGCGGAGTGCGACCACCCAAGGATCAAAGGACAGCTGAAAAGGGGGAAACACAGGAAATCTCGATAGCGCTGTAAGTAATCTTTCCAGCCAGTTCGCCCTCTTGCAACTGCTCTTCGAAAATATAGGAGGTCCTACATTCCTCTCATAGGAGGCATTGCTTGATCACTTCGATCAGGTGGCCTAGCGCATCCTGTGATCATTTCGGCCATAGGGGCCTCACAAGAGCGAGAGCAAGCATTGAATAGTTCTGACGAGAGGCATCTCTTGACCACTTCGGTTAGGTGGCCTAGCGCATTCTGGGGTCATTTCGGCCACAGGGGCATTTCTTGACCACTTCGGTCGGGTGGCCTAGCGCATTCTGGGGCCAATTCGGCCACAGGGGCCTTATAAGCGAGCAAGATGTCAACGAGGAAGGGCGATTTCGGTTATGGTGTCCCCTTTTCTTCGGTTCGATGGTCTCACGATAAGAGAATCAATCCCGGCCAAACAAGCCAAAAGCTTTGCATACATATATCGGTAAACCAGAGTGGCCCCTACAACACACACGTGACCAATTGCCGGTCGGATCACATCCAGGTCAAGGAGGAATAGTCCTCAAGGGGACCGCTCAGCGCACGGCAGTTCACGGAGAGCCAGAGCCCCAAGGCGCGTTCGTATACCCTTCCGTGTCACAATTAGACCTCCCAGGGTCGTCCTTTGAAGGAACGGGCGAAGCGGAACGGCTGATGCTGAACGACATGTTCCCAACGGAAGATCATCCCCTTGATCGCGATAGCTATGACGGCATGTGATACAAAAGATAATAAGTATTTGCCCCTTGATATTCGGAAGCGCCATCCATCATAAGGTCACGAAGACGGGAACTTTCAGGTAAAGCCTTCAATCAATAACCTCAGTGCCACTCATTAATGATTGGATCTACGATTGAACAGCAATGCACATACCGAGGGACCGTGTACGAAGGACCATGGCCGGGTAATTTACATCCTCTCGTCATCCTTCTGATATAGCAATCGTAACTCGTGCGAAATATCTTAATGTACATCCACCAGGAGATCTAGTGAGGATATGTCGGCAGTATAACACTTGTGTTGCTCGGGACCTGTTCACCGGCTTCTCTTTGCCTGGCCAGCTGGCAACAGTGGGGCAGCAATCTTCTTCAAAGCTGTTACCAAGCAAGACAGTCTTTCTATCAGGTACATTCCGGGCGCCGATGGGCGAATACTCGATTTAGTCAAGTATGAGGCAAAGAGTAACTCTCGTTCGCGATATCCAAGCGTTGGAGTCTCAGGTCTTGTGAAATTCTCGGACAAAGCTATCTTGGACTTAGCTATCCTCGGTAGCGTGGGGTACTCTTCGGGATTACACGGAAGGTCGTGGTATCCTCAATCCTAAAGTACAGGAAAGCATCCATATTGAAACCCTTGATGGTCGCACTGATGGCTTGGATGTTAGCAGGACTTGGTTCGACGGAAAGACGACGATGCACTTGACATTTACGTTGGCTAACGGCGGATCAAATGAGTTGCGACCTATTGCTATCGAGGAAGGAGATACCGAGGGTATGATCAGGCTTGCTGCTGGCCTTTACTCTTTCCAAGCACATCTGGACTATCCTCAATTTCCATACATTAATCCGGCTCAGGTGCTGAAGCCTTCTTTTTATGAATCCATAGTTGAACACGATGATTCAGTCAAATCTTTGGCCTTTCTATGCTCTTCCGACAAGATACTCGCGGGCGCATGGAGATTTCTTACCTACTTTGGAAGAGATTCAATCATAAGCCTATTGCTCCTGAACGACATTTCGAGCGAAGGCCAAAATAGGACAATCGAAGCAGGTTTGAGCGCAATGCTAGAAAGGATCGATCATGAGACTGGAAAGATGTGCCATGAAGAGATCATTGGGGACTATCCAGCTGCGCAGGCAGCTTTGAGTGGCTATGGTAATCCTGACCCACAGTGCGACTATAAGATGGTACCAAGACATCTTCTTACTTTCTAATACAAGGCTGAATTCAATCAGATTGATACCGACTTCTTCCTGCCAATCGTAATGAAGCAGTATTTCATCGAGAGCCGCATAGGTCAGAGCCGGCTGGCACTTTTCTTAAAGTACTGATATCAGCCCCTGTGAACTATTGCCTACATTGACTGATCTATCAGCATTCGAGCAACGCTCATTCCGGCAAATAAGGGCAAAAGTTATGGCGAGCTCGCGGGCCGCACATGCAGAAGAATACTGGGGATGGCCAAACCTTTTGCGGAGGCCGGTGGGAACACCGATTACAGGAATCTCATAGCTCTGGAGGATGGCTGCCCAGTCGGTCAGTGGCGCGACAGTGATGACGGCCTTGGAGGGGGGCGTTATCCATACGATGTCAATACAGCATTGATGCCTGCAGCGCTGCGTGCAATCGCCGATCTCGCCCGTGCCGGCGCACTCGACGGTTTGTAAGGGTGCGAGATCGCTGATGAGCTTGCAGAAGTGTGGGAAACATCGAGCCTGGAGTTCTTCAATGTAAAGCTGCGCAGATCTATTGATCGATAACAATCCAGCAGATACTGACCGCTAACAGCAACATATTGCGAGAGACGAGGCGCAACGGCGAGTTGAGAAGTACAAAGAGGACATAGAACATCCGGGCCCGTCTGGAGCGGAACAAATTGGTGAAGACATGTGCTAGCAGGCAATTGCGCTCAAGAGCGATGGCACTTCTGTCGTTATTATAATTACAGACGCTTGTAAGCATTTCCTTCCGATCAATCAACAAATCAGACTTACTAACACCCGTCTCCCTTTCTTCAGGCTTCCGCCTTTTCCTTCTCTCCCACCTAATCCATTCTCCCAACCCCACATCCCTCGCCCAACATCTTCTCACCCTCGAATGTCTCACCACCTCCATTCTCCGAACTTTCCCCGCCGGCCTCTTCACCCCCGTCCGCATTCTTATCGCCAACCCCGCCTTTGGCATCGACCCGACGCATGCCCGCATCTTCACATGCGGAGCCTACCACGGCACCGTCGTCTGGGCCTGGAACTCCCTCGCCATGCTGGCCCGTGGGCTTGAAGCCCAAGTCAGCGCCGCCATGACCGCAGAGGAGAAGGGCATCGATCCTCTCTCGACAGGATGCGCGGATCCGGAGTCGTATCGTAGGGTGACGAAGAAGATGAAGCAGGCGTATACGAAGCTGTGGGATACCATCGAGGGGAATAAGAAGTATCTGAGTAGTGAAGTGTGGAGTTGGCGGTGGGGAAAGGGGGGCGAGGGCGGAGAGGAAGGCTTTGTCTATACGCCATTGGGCTGCTTGCCGACGCCGGATGGGAGCAGCGTGCAGACGGAGAGCAATGCGGTGCAGCTGTGGAGTCTGACTTTCCTGGCGATGCAGCGGAATAGAGAGTTGGAGCTCCAGGTTGGGTTTCGATCGTTGGGTGAAATGTCGAAAGCTGGTAGGAGGAGATAGGTTGCTGTACTCTGGGTCGAATTCGAGACAGCCTTACGATACCCAAGAGCGTAGTCTCCAGTCATAGCCAGTTCACTACGACTCCCACATCGTCAGCTAGATCCTTGTGCAGCATCTGGGTCTTTCTCGACATGGTCGCCATCGGGGCGTACAACATAGGCTACGACGAAGAAAAAAGCTAATGGTTCGGCTTGGAGCTCGTTGGCGCACAATAGCCCTTCGAGGATCACTACGGAAGCACGGTCGGCGATTGTCAAAGGATCAGAGCAAGGTGTGAAGCGTCACGATGGCGCATGTCGATGACAAAGACAAGCTTCTGCGGTATAATGACAGCTTGTTGAAACATAAATTGAAAGAATTATACGGACGTTGATGTGCCTTCTCAGTGGATGCTGGCTGGTGAGTGGGAGAAGGGCGCTACGAAGCCGGACGTAAGCTGTATGAAGGAAAGAGGCCGTTCAGGAGACTAGTGTGGTGGAAAGAAAGATCCTTAGGACCAGTGTGGAGGCGAGCGAAGGCGATTGACGCGCAGATTGAGCAGTTCGAGAAGTTGGACCAGGTTCAGAAGGTACGGATTGTAAAGCGACTATCATCTGGTACGGATATATATAACACATCTCCCACCGTTTGAGAAGCCGCGCGGGGGTCGCTCGCCCTTAGGGGCATATCGCTGTAATTATTGTATATACATATATCTCACCAGAAGGCTTGATACCCAAGATAAGGTATCGCCAAGTACTCGTATTTCTCCAAGCCAGCTGGGGGCAGGGACTAGTCAGCATGTCGCCCACACAGCCTGCTCGAAGTCCTCGAGCTAGAATGCGTGTTAAACAAGACTTCAAGTATGTCACATGAGCAACCCACTTCCTCTGTATAAGAGGCCTGCAAGACAGGCGGGCTAGTGCCAAGGATGCGGAGATCAAGGGGTGTGGCTGGGTCGATCGCATACTATTTAGTATGTGATCAACCCGTCTCCCTCTTCCTTTCTCATTGCTTCGCGCTTTTGCGTCGCTTTTCTTTGCCCTCGTGGCCTTTTTTGCTCACGTAGCCTTTTATCAAGACTGCTACTTCGTCGTCGATGCTGCCTTTGGCGCGCTTTGGCGACGACCGGTTTTGAGGTTTTGAGATGTTTGTGTAGGCTTTGCAGCAGTCCTTGTTGCAGCCGATATCGCCCAAAAGCATGTTTGTACATTTTTATCATGTACCTTTTATCATAGCATCTAGCAAGCAGTAGCCCTTTGGCTACAAGAGTCTCGCGTCCGCACCTGGCGTCATCGCTGAGAACCCTGGCGAGCGACCCATGCGCGGCTAATGTTCCAAAAGAAGCCTTTCGATCGTTGGAAGGCATTTACATTCCGGTGGGGGCTCTGAGTCTTCACGCTCCAGCTGCTGTTGACGCAGCAGTCCACCTCGTCCGTAAAGCGCTTTTACGCCACTTCACCTTCTCTCACGGTAATCAAAGCCAAGAGATACCAAGAGATCCTCCCATGGTCAGCATCACCGGGCTGAGACCGCTACCGCACCAAGGCCACACAATCTTTGTTTGCTTCTATCACAGAGCCAACCGGCCAGCTGCTCAAGCTATGTAAAGACATTAATTATGACCTTCTTGAACACAGCCTTTGGCAAGGTTCGAGAAACCATTCAGGACCTGTCGAAGGGATTTCCACTCAGCACCATTGCCGATACCAAAAAAATGTCTAAGCGATAAGCTTGGGAGCGACCCGGTCTTCGCCCGCTTGGGTCGGCCAGCATTTCTGGACAAGGAAATCGATGTTACTGAGATACAACGTCGATACAAGCACTTCACTTTTGCAAGTCAGATTTCGCTGGAGCGGTTCACTATATGCGAGATGGGCTTAAAGCATATAATCCGAGATGACGGGGTTCTTATCAACCAAGCTTATCGAGAGGCTGCCACTATTTCTCTGCCTGGATTTGTGAAGCTCCAGTCAATGGCCAAGGATGCCACATCTTACCCATTGGTGAGAATGAGAGGAGGCCGCCGCCATATCTCGCGGATCAAGTACCTGGCCAGCCCTCCGAACCACAATCTCATCTTTTCAGGACAGTCAGATCTGAGCATCGGAAACCCGGCAGTGAGATCCGCTTCGGCGGTGAGACTATCTAGCTACTTGCGATTATCCGCGGGCTTGTGGGTCCTGAACAATCCTGCTATATAAAAACCACGACTCGCTTGGGCTAGGGACATTCTCTGGGTTTTCTATCTGCAGAGATATCACTATTAAGCTATCCTGGCTTATCCTAGCACGTTTGAGTGTCGCGCTCCCGATTTACCCAGCGCCTGTAATAGCACCCGCACGACCAGACATCATCCGAGGTCGACCGGTGCATGTGAAATACAAGTGCATATGTAGGGTTATTTCCTAAGATTATCGTGGCTGACATCTTAGTATACGTGAACGCCTACAGAGTGTCCGTCTGATGGCGTCGACCTGAAAGCCCTAATTGCTGAGGCGTAAGGGGTGTCGCGTTTCCGGCATTAGTCCTATGCAAGCCCCTCCTTTTGTGTAACCAATCTCCCAGATTTCCGATTCCGCCAGCAGAATACAAGGTACTACCAGAAATTCTGGTTAGTCCAACAGCGGCCCAGATCTTGATGCCCGAACGTCGGAAGCGGATGTAGATTCATCGAACTTCAGAATTTGTCCTTCTCTTGCAGCCTTCCACAGTTCCGCGAGTCGTCAATCAATCGTAAGAGATGGTCTGTGTGAGAGGATTTAAATCCTGTTGTGGTACTTTCTATGGGAAGTATGGTATATACATAGATCCAAGCGCTCGCTAAGACTGCTGTAGGGATGAGCTTTCTCTTCTCAACGCTCGTGGAGCCCGCTCTATAGTGGATTGCGGTTATAGGTCCACTCTAACCCGTTGGAGCTTGCGAGACTAAGACCGCCCACACTGCCCTAAAGCTGATTTTAGACTTTCTGGCGGAGTGCAGCCGACGCCAGCGTTGTGTCGGCCATCCTAGGAACCGAGACCAAAAAGTGGGTTTGGAAACACAGTCGGCGCAAGGCATGAAAAACGTGTGCGCAGTGCTAATACGACATACAGATAGCAGGCAGAAGAACTCCTTCTAGAACGTTACTCGCTTGAAACCGTGATTAGAGGTAACAGTCGGACTAAACCGGATTGATACTCGCGAATGCCTTTAGCAATTTCACAACGCTTGCAAATCCTTGGTTTTATTTTTAGATCCCCACCCCCAACTTTTGTCAAAATCGCCTCAGATTCATTTTATCAACTTTCGCATTTCTTGATATTTTGACATCAAAATTGAAATCTAGATAGAACCAGCTTTGCGCTTGAACTTGATGTAGTTTTGTAAAATTTAATCAAGAAGTAAAGTTGGTGTAGTTGTTGCAAGTTTCAAGTAGTTCAAGTTGAAGCAACTTGTTAGACTGCTATCTAGGCGACTAGAGTATCAGAGTAGATTGGTACTGTTGGAGAGATCTGTAGACGTCTTCAGGCAATGCAAGCAATTACTTGATAACAAGAATTTGCAGCTTGTATCAATAATAGAGAATAACTTGATAGATAAGTTGAACACAATTTATAAAAGAGTCGTGTCTTAGAAAATCTATATACTAAAAAAGATTCTTCTTGCTAGCTCTGCTAGCTATACTAGACGGCTGTCTGACATATCTGATTTGTCTAATATATCAGTTATACTAGCTATACTAAACAGTTGTCTGACACGTCTGATTTGTCTGATATATTATATAATTTCCGAATCAGTTTTTATCGAACATAATCTAGCAGATTTATCAATTTGTCTGATACTGCGTCAGCTCGTAACACTATCTCTCTCTTCTTTTTTCTTTGTTTCAAAAAATTACTATATTTAATATTCTTTTGTCAGTTCAGAAAATTCAAAATTCTATCTGATTGCGTCAACAAACAAAATTCTATTGCAATAGTTGTCTGCATCCGCTGTACTGCAAAACAAAAAAAATATTGTCTATTTTTGCTGTCGAGACGTTGCGAAAAGTGTATTTGTACAAATAAAAAGTGCGAATCGACTGTTTATACAGTTAATTTCTTTTCTATCGATCGAGCAATAGAGAAGCTGAAGAAAAAAAAGTTGAAAACAGAAATAGTGCAGACTGTTTCGACAAAGCAGCTTTGTGTAGTTGCAGAACAACTGCGCGTATTGCAGACAAAACTAGAGTGTCTGCAAAAACAAAAGAAATTTTTTAGAAACAGAAAACAAATTATTTTTGATAAAAATTTTTTCGATATAGAAGAGCTCGATTGTTTGAAAAGTCTCGAGAAAATTGCTATAATTGAGAAAGTTATTGTCTCGACATTGTTTTTGAATACATAATTTAATTTGAACAATCTTGCTGCGAAAAATTTTAGTTGACTCGATCAAAATCTTGATTCTGCTGAAATTTCCGAATAAATTTATCGCAATTATCGAGATAGTAAACAGATTTTTATATATTCTCGAAAATAGAATATTTTTTTTACTTAACTAGATATTTCTGATTTTGTTGTTTCAAAATCTGTTCTATTTTGCATCTGTTTTTTTTCTGTAATTTATAATAGAATATTTTCTGTATAGATATACTAGAGTCGGCTGATTTCAATAATAATATATAGAATACTGAAAATACTTTGATATTCTTGAATAAGTCGAGTTTATAATTGACTGATTTTTTAGTCTTTTTGATAAAAAACAGTTCGACTTTAATATAATTCAATTTCTTGCTTAACTTTCTTGTCTTGAGATTTTTTGTAAAAAAATATACTTTATTTCTTTTTTTCAGCTGAGATACTGTTTTTTGTTTCTTATTTTGATATTTGGCCGACTTTTCTTGCATTTTCGAGATATTGTTGTATATTTTTTTCAGTATTGCTACTTTTTCGATAACTGACTGCGCAGACAGATACGTATACTTTTTTTCGAAAAAATTTAATTTCTTGCTATAGTTGACAAAAAATAAAGTTATTTTAGTAATATCCGAAATCTTTGCATTGAGTACCAGTTGTATTATAGATAGAAATAATATTCAATTGCTGTAAATATTGTTAATATAGTATCTCAGATACTGTTTCAGACTCTGATTTGTTTGTTCTGTCTGACTATCTGTAATCGAATAGTAGACAGTAGATATTCTGAGTTTTATATCTAATATTAAAATAAGTATTTTTTAATAGTTAGATATAAAGAGCTTGTCTCTGTTACTGATTAGTTCTTTGAATATACTATAGTATTGTATAAGTCGGTTCAGTATAATATATTTCAGTTGTTCTGCGTTAAACTTTTCTTTGCATACAATAATATATAAGTATTTGATAAACTTATCAACTATTATCAGTATCGAATTATATCTGTCTTCAGTTGCTGGATTTGTCGACTTCGGCAACTTGATAATAAAGTTTATTGTAATTTTATCTTATAGCGATTCAGATAGTTTCTGATATTAAATTTTGCTATAGCTTGTGTGCGTATTATGTTTGTTCTGCTAACAGCTAAAATATTGTTTAATATATATCTCGACAGCTTGTTTTATCTGTAAAAACTGACAATATTGACGTAAAAACTGAAGAGTTTTAATTACTTTCGGATATTCTTGCAGTAATTTGTTATAGTACTTCTTTATATATTTGTCGATCTTGTCGATAGATATCTGAAATTTTTCTTTCTTAATTGAAAACTCTTCTGTATTGTCTCGAAATATCTGTAATGTAGTATTTAGTTTATATTTGTTTGCTGATAGTAATCTGTTTTTATTGATTTTCAGTATACTGTAATTAAACAATTTCTTCGTTTTTATATAATTATTTCTTCTGCTGAGTGCGTCTGCTCTGCTATTATCTTTTTCTGAAATATACTGTATCTTGAACTTGTACTATTTAAGTCTTTCTAATTATTGCATTTGTTTTCTGTTAAGCTGCTTAATAGTAGTAAAATACACAAAATTTTTGTAGTCTGTAAAAATTGTAAGTTCTGACAATTCTTCTGTGTATATTCTTTATAATTTCAAGAAAACTACTACAGCAAGTAGTTTTTTATTATAAATATTATAGTTCTGTTCGGCTGACAAGAGTTTTCTCGAGAGATATATTACTAAATACTATATATTTTTATATTTTTGACTAAAATATATATCGATAACTAAATCTGATGCGTCGATTTCAATTCTGTTTAATAATTGCGAATTGTATATCTTTAATACTGACTTTTTCAAGTATTCTAGTTTAAGATTCTGAAATAATTTCTCTTCTGCAAGTTTCTATAACTATAATATATTTTTCTTTGTAAGATTTGTCAGTAGTATTGTGTTTGCTGAGTAGTTTTTGATAAATTTCTTGTTATAGTTTATAAAATTCAGAAAAAATTGTACTTTTTTAACAGTTGTTGATAATTTTTATTCTCTGACTGTCTGTAGCTTTTCGAAATCTATATATATTTTATATTGTTTAACAACAAATTCGAGAAAATCAATTTTCTCTCGATAGAATTTGTATTTCTCTGACTTAAAATATAAGTTTCTTATGTTCAGATATTCCAATACTTTGAAAATATAGCTAATATGTTTTTTCAAGATTTTCGAGTAAATTATAATGTCGTTCAAATATACTATAACAAATCGATTCAGATATTGTTGTAGTACATTATTAATTATTTTTTAATATATTGCCGGAGCGTTCGTAAGTCCGAATAGTATTATTGTATATTTGTATAATCTATATTGTGTGCAAAAAGCTGTTTTTTACTCTTTTTCTGTCTTTATTCTAATCTGATTGTACGCTTCTTGTAAGTTCAGTTTAATAAAGTATTTTGTTTCGAATAGTTGATTCTGAAACTTGCTGATATTGAATAGTAAATATCGGTTCTTAATCGTAATATTGTTTAGCTTCCGGTAATTGATATATAGACAAAAAATTCTATTCTTTTTTGATACAAAAAAAATCGAATATTCTGTCTGTAATTAAAATTTTCTAATAAATTTTTTTTTTGTTTTCTGTCAGATATCCGCGGAGTATTTCGAGTTTCTTCTCGGATAGAATATATATAGATTCAAATATAAGCTGCTTGTCTGATTCAAGTCTGATTTTGTAATTTTACAATTGATATTTAGAGAGAATCTCTGTTGTTTTTTTTTCTTGAAACAGATACTCTCAACTGTTGTATATTTGTAATATATGTTTTAGCAATTTCTTTGCTGTATTAGATAGTTCAAGATTTTTAGAAAATTTGTAATTTTCTTTATTTATTCTAATTTTGTAATTCGACTGATTTCTGCCAGTGTCTGTCGAGTCGAACTCTATTTAATTGTTTTTTTGCAAAAATACAAGCTCGCTATTTGCAATCGATTTTCGACTCAATCTCTTATCTACTATCGAATACTGTCGATATATAGATTGAATATAAATTACGTAATTATATTGCGCAAATCTGAATACTCTTGTATTTTAGTCGACTTCTGAATTGTGCTGCTTCAATCAAAATATTTCTAGAACAATATTGTAAGTAATTATTTTTACTATATTAAAAATTAGTTTCTTGTAGTGTTACTGAATAGCTATCGGTAGTAATTTTGTTTCTTTATTTACTTTTTTATTCCTGTCGGGCAATAGATTTCTATCTACAATTACTAGATTGTATACGTCAGACTTCTTTTAAGTAGAATACTTTTCTCTTTTAACAAAAGTTCTGATTATAAAATTATCTGTTGCACCAGAATCGATTATTGCAATAAATTGACAACTATTAATCTTAACTGATATAATAAAATATCGTGCGTATACTGTTAAGTTTAGTTGCTGCTGTTAAACTAATATATTGCATTTCTCTGATATACTTTTTATCAAGAAATTTGAACTTTTTTCTGTTTTTGTACTGTAATTTCTGCTTTAAGCATCTGCTTGCGCTGAGCTTCTTTCTGCTGTTGTTTAAAGATAGATAGTTTTTTAGAAAACTATTCAAATTTTTTTTTGTTTTCTAGATAAATTTAGTATAAATTGTTATAGTATTCTGTTCAACTGAGTATCGCGTGTTTCTTTGTTTTCTCTATCTTTTCTCGAGATAGACTTACACTGCTTAGTTGTTGTTCGATTTTATCGAAAATATCTCTTTCTATAATGGCGTTGCTTTCTAGCGCTTTCTCGCATTTATCTACAATTTGATTAATTTGTTGTTTTTTCGATAAACTAGCTAAAATCTCGAGATATTTTGTAATATTGTCTAGACATTTGTAAATTTTTTTTCAGTTATACTTGTTGTCTGAGTCTGTTACTGAATAAAGATATAGCGTTTCTGATTGTTGTGTTTTTATAATTTTATTGAGTATTTAATTGATTTTCTGCGTAGATACGAATACTTTGTTTGATAATATTCTATCTAGAACTTTCTGTAACTGATCTGAATTTTCTATCAGATAGTAGTTGTTGTTCAATTCAGTTTCGGAGATATTTGTTTCTGTATCAATTTGCTTTCTGAAATTGTTCTGACTATCGAATATCTCTTTTAATATAGTATTAATCTGTTGACAGTCTATCAAATTCTGTAATCGACAATCTCTTGCAAAATGGCCCGATTTGCTATATAAATAGCACGTTTTCTGAAATTTGTTATTTTGCTTTTTTCTAGAATTCTTCTTTTTATATTGCTGAGTAAAATTCAGTTTTATAGACGCAGATTTACAATAATCGGAATTACTGTATTTCTGATTAGAACGAGATTCTCTCTGCTGATATTCGATTGCTGATTCAAAAAAGATTTCTGCTTTTTCTCGAAATTAATTGTATCTTTTTTCTATAGCTTTTTTATACAGTTTGTTGTCGAGATCGATAGCTACTTCGATAAGATCGGATATATCGCTGATACTTCTGCTATTGCGCATAATTTTGTTCTTTAGATTGTTCTTGAGATTTTGTCGAAATATTGTTATAAGTACAATATTGTTCTACTCGATTAGATTGATATATTTCTGAAATCTGACTGCGTAGTCTGCTGCAGAGATTTGTTGAGTTAGATACTGAATTACTTTTTTTGCAGTTTGTTTTTTGTTGGATATTTCAAAGATTCTTCGAAATTCTCTTTTGAAATTGTCGAAGTTCGTAAACATTGCACGAGAATTTTTGTTATTGTTTTTCAGATATTTTTGTAAGTTTGACTTGAACTAATATTGAGTTCTTTTTCTGAGAAATATTGATGCGAAAATTGTCTTCTTGTTCGCTGAAACAGAATAGAAAATAAAATAGATATCTATCTGCATAAATCAGTTCTTCAGATCGGTACAGTTTCTATAATAGATATCAGATTTATTGATTCTGATTTTGTTGTCTCTATTATCAGAGAGTCGGCGTAGTACTGATAAACTAGTGCTCGAAATAGAGACGCGTTAATCTGATACAGATATTTTTAGAATATTTAAAGTGTTAGACTGCTATCTAGACAACTAGAGTATCAGAATAGATTGATACTGTTAAAAAGATCTGTAGATATCTTCAGACAATGCAAGCAATTACTTAATAACAAGAGTTTGCAGCTTGTATTAATAATAGAGAGTAACTTGATAGATAAGTTGAACACAATTTATAAGAAAGTTGTATTTTAGAAAATCTATATACTAAAGAAAATTCTTCTTGCTAGCTCTGCTAGCTATACTAAACAGCTGTCTGGCATGTCTGACTTGTCTGACACGTCAGTTATACTAGTTATGCTAGACGGTTGTCTGACACGTCTGGCCCGTCTGCCATGTTACGTGATTCCCGGGTCAGTTCTTACCGAACATAATCTAGCGGATTTATCAATTTGTCTGGTACTGCGTCAGCTCGTAACACAACTGCTTTTCTACAAATAAGATGCGATCAGAAACGCAAAAACTACGCATTACAATAACTTAGTCAACTGAAACTCTCTTGAATTTTACAAAATTACATTAAATTCAAGTGCAAAGCTGGTTCTATCTAGGTTTCAAATTTGATATCAAAATATCAAGAGATGCAAAAGTTGATAAAATGAACCTGGGGCGATTTTGACAAAAGTTGAGGGTGGGGATCTAAAAATAAAACCAAGGATTTGCAAGCGTTGTGAAATTGCTAAAGGTCCCGCCTCTTGTATAACTGTCTAC
>JAABUW010005206.1_pt1 | contig 17090 bp, 13 predicted proteins | sample 5560081 | NCBI WGS metagenome assembly JAABUW01 (sample SAMN10711882, study PRJNA513363) | rock metagenome | isolation source: Antarctica rocks | place: Antarctica: Victoria Land, Knobhead sud | reverse complement strand
TAGCTGCGAGATCGACATATCGAACAGTCGAATATCGAGACTATCGATCAAATGATCAATGTCAAAAATGTCAAACATTCGAGCATTTGCAGAACAAATGCAACAGATCATCAAGATGCTTGTACTGTGAGCGAAATCATCAGATCTGAAATCATAAATATCAATTACCTACGTGCAAAGACGAGCAATCATGCAATCACATGATTTCTAGATGTTGCAACTGTCAAAATGCGCACTTCGCAAATAGCGCAATGTGTGAAACATATCAGGCAGCTCAGTCTATTAGCTCACAAAAAGATCATCTAGTCACGAAATTGTAATGAGTATTGCATTCGAAATGTCACAAAACAATGCAAATGACGAAAGCTTTGCAAACACGTCGAATATTCGAATTCTACAGCACAACTGCGCAAGGTCAACGCAAATTATGCATGCATGCATGAAATTTGCGAAAAACAAGACAGACATTGTTATACTACAAGAATCGTGAGTGAGAGACGAAAATATAACAATTTCGCATTCGTCGTTTATCTGCATCAAACCAAATGTTCAGAATACTCATGTCAGAGTACTGATATTTGTTGCGAAAAACGCAAAGAAATTTACATGCACATCAAGATCAGACATAGTCAATAGCGAAGATATGCAAGCGATATCAATAGCGAACAATAAAATTCAGAAGAGAATTTTATTGTTCAATATTTACAACGAAAAGTCACAAAACGCAGATGACGAGCAATTATACACGATTGAGCGAGAATTAGCAAAAGTTATGCTAAATTCTGAGCAAAAAGTTATTATCGTCGAAGACTTTAATGCACATCATAGCTGATGAAACGCAAAAATTTCAAACTCTATTAGAACGAAAGCGTTAATAAAGTGAGTAAATTTACATAAATGCAATCTGATTAACACTTCTGATATAGACACATATCACAGCTATTCAGGTCAGTCAAGCTCAGTACTTGATTTAGCATTTGCATCAAAGAATATGCGCAATCATATCAAGAATTGACATATAGACGAGAACGCAGACACAGAATTCGACCATGAAGTAATTCTATTTACAATAGTTACGAAAAAAGTGAAGTTGGTCGAAAATTCGCTGAACGCGTCATACAATCTGCAAAAAGTCGACTGAAAAGACTTTGATGAGCATTTGCAAAAGACGAAAGACAAAATGATAGTCAAGATGCAAAGAATCACGAGTTTAGAAGCAAAAGTCATTTATTTGACTGAATGCATCAAGAATACAGTAGAATTATTTGTATCTAAACAGCGAATATGCGCAAAATCAAAACTCTGATGAAACAATGAGCTCATCGAAATGCGAAAGACGCTGTCGTCAAAAAAGCGAATCTGAAAAAGATGCAGAAATGACGACGCATGAGCAGAGGTAGTGCAAATGCGAAATTCGTATCATGATGCAATAAAGCTGGTCAAAAACCAATTCTGAATCAATTTTTTGAACAACGTCGAAGAGAAAGAAGTGTTTCAGGCCTACAAGTTCACTAAATCACGTCTAATTGAGAAGCTATTCTCGATACAAAACTTGCAAAAAGAATTGAAGATTGAATTCAATGAAAAGTGCGAGGCATTTCTGAAAGCAATGTACTCATCATCATCGAAAATTCAAATCAATGAAGAATTACTATTGAACGAAAGTATACAGTGGTCAAAAGTTATCGAAGGGAAAATCAAGCACGCTATTAACTTCTCAGCACTCAGAAAAGCACTCGAATCAGACGATATGTCATTCACAATCATACAGCGAGCGTACAAAACTATATTGAAAATCTTCAATTTAGTGTACTCAGATTTGATCAAAAACGACTATCATTCGAAGATATGACGCGAAGGCACGAAAATTATTCTGAAAAAACCAGACAAATTGAATTATTCAATTTTGAAGACATACAGAATTATTACGCTGCTAAACTGTTTAGGCAAAGTAGCAGAAAAAATAATAGCAGTGCGACTGTCTTACACAGCTGAAATTAACGATAAACTGCTGAATTTTGATCAAATGAGAGGCAGAAAACAAAGATCAGCTATAGACGCAGTACTAAACCTAGTACATGATGCGCAAATGACGAAAAGTCGAGAAAACACGCTTACCTGTCTACTTCTAGATGTCAAAGAAGTCTTTGACCATGTTGCGTTGAAACAGCTGGTCAAAATATTGATTAAATTGAAAATATCAGTCAATTTAATCAATTGAGTAAAATGTTTCTTACAAAATTGAGTTATTGACTTAGCATTTGACGACGAACGTCAGAAATCAAAGAAAATAAGCACAGAAATATCACAAGATTCATCTATCTTGCTCATTTTATTTCTAATTTATATTCGATATCTGTTTTCAAAGATTCGCGCAAAGTTCGGAAATTTACAGTCACTCAGCTATATTGACGACGTGATGCTATACATTGAGGGAAGAAATATTGACAAGAATGTGAAAATACTGAAAAACGCAGCAAAAATCGCTTTCACATGAGTTGAGAACAACGCAGTGCAATTCGATGACTCGAAATCTGAATTGATACACTTTGAAAGTCATAAAACGACATTCAACCAAATGATTATTCTACTCAATAACACGATCATAAAATCAAAGACATGCGTACGATGACTAAAAGTCTGACTGAATCGAAAGCTCAACTTCAAAGTTCATGTGCAAACGAAAATCGCGACAGTCACAAGAACGCTACACTCGTTATTTAGATTAATGAATAGCGAGTGAAGACTAAATGTCAAATCAGGAAAGCAGTTATATCTGACATACGTCACGTCTATTAGCGATTATGACGTCGAAATATGGTGAAATAATCAAAAAAGCTACTTAATCGTGTCACGCAATCATCTACTAAAGTAGGTGCTGATCATTCAAATGACGTACACCTCTCAAATGACGTTTTTTTTCCTTTATGTATTCAATCTTTCTCATCTCAACCATTCAACCACATCATGTCTGAATACTACATAAATTTGAAGTATCGTATAGAAGAGACTACAGATGCAATTCATGACGATGAATACAAGTTTGCAAGCACTGCAGCTCAGACATTTGAAGTTTCTGTTTGAACGCTTCAAAGATGACTAGTTGAAACTCACACCTCATTATTTGAACGAGAATCACATGAATATGTTCTGAATACTGAGCAAAGAGAGACTATATGTATATATTTGACACGTCTGAACAAGCTGTCAATTTCTGCTCGACTGAGACATCTTCAAGAAGCAGCAAATTTTCTACTGCAGCAGACAAATTTCGTAAATTCTTCTTGAGTTGAACAGCACTGATCAGTACGATTTCTACAGCAAAATTCTCAGTTTTTCAAGAGAAAACAAACTTCTCTTGTCGCTGATAGAAAGACTTCTCTGACTGTTGAGGTGACAAAGCAACATTTCTACGATTTTCGAGATGTGCTGATCAAATATGCGATTCAATCGAATGATATATGAAACATGAACGAATCAGACTTTCGTATCAAAGTTGAAAGAGATCATTTAATGATTACATTGATCAAAAAGAGATCTCTTTGTGCAATTGATTCGAAGGTGAGAGATTTAGTGAGCGATGTGAAGACGATTAATGCTGAAAGAGAAAAGATTTTTCTCATGCTCATCGTTTTCGAAATCAACATTTTGAACAAATGAGTGCAGGAAAATGATCTGAATGACGATCTATTGCTTGCTACTACTGAATTTGAATATTCGAATGATGAAAAGATCTTTGACTGACTGAAGCACTTCGATTTTCATAGTCGAAAGACTCAGGTAGAAGCTCATAGACTTCTGATCATGAATAACTACGAGTTTCATCTTATCTACGAGTTTCTACAGTACGTCGATTTTCATAATATCGTGATATTCACTCTTTTCTCACATTCTACACACGTTACACAGTCATTGAATGTGAGAATATTTCAGCTCATGAAGCATTATCATTCAAAGATGATTGATGAGACAATTCGACTCGAATCAACGAGTTTCAACAAACAGAACTTTCTTGCTTTCTTCATCAGTCTACAAGTCAAGATCTTCACTGAATCAAATATACAATCGACTTTTAAACAGACTGAGCTTGTTTCATATTCATCAAAAGTGATGCTGAAAAAGATGAGAGTCTGACAATTTCTCGAGTCAACCTCTTCATGAGATTCTTTTCTATTCTTCTCTTTTATAGAGATTACTTCGCATGAACTCAGAGAGATTCAGAAGCTTGGTACAGAGCTTCAAGATGATTTAGATGACTACGATATATCAAAGAAGCTACGCGAAAAATTTGATCGATATATAAAGAGATCATTAGTGAGGGCTAGCTCGCTTGCTTTGATCGAACGTGACATTGAAGCGACTCACAATCACAGTAAAGCGAAGGCTAAAAGAAACAAACTCGATGAATCTGTTGCTCAGAAGAGAGAGGTAATAATCGTTCGACAGGCAAGGGGTAAAATCGCTGCAGAGGTGAAGAAGAAGCGAAAAAAACGGGTTCGAGCATCGAAGCGAGAGAAGAAGCGAAATGCAAATGCTCAAATTAAATGAAACAAAGCTATTGCGAAAGGCTTCAAATTAACTGACAAGTCAGCTCAGAAGTGAATTGACAAATGAGTCACTGTTTTAGATGTAGAATACGAGAATGAGACTTCAGTAGAAGAGATTGTAGATCTGTTGAGGTAAAAAACGTCATTTGAGAAGTGTACGTCATTTGAGTGGTCAGCACCTACTTTAGTAGGTGATTGCGTGGCACGATTAGTCAAATTTCGCAAACTGCAAAACGCTGCATTACGAAAAATTCTGAATGCGTTTCGAACATCATCGATAAAGACTATGCAAATAGAAGTCGAAATCTCGTTGATGAAGATGCGATTAAATCAAAAGTGCAAGAACTATGCAATTTGAATAGTTGAGTTATCGAAAAAACACTCTATCAGAAAAAGAACATCTATTTTGTACTCATCTCAATATGCTATCGAATTGAACCTAGATCTGAACGCATCAAAATACCTGAACTGAAACGAGACGAAGAAGAACTTACCTCGAAAAGTCAAGAAGTGCAAAGACAGACTCACGCAGATATATTGAATATTGAACAAAGTGCAAAAAACACTGAATTCAATAAAAGAAATCGAAATTTCTCACTTCAAGAAATCATGAGGTCAAGAAATTGAGCATTTAGCAAGAATTCAAACCGAATTTGCAAAAAGCGAAACTCACGAAACGATCAATTCGCACTACAGAGAATTAGAAAGAATTATCAAAAAGGCGAAAAACATAGTGATGTATATCGACGCATCGCAAATTCGGAAAAAGATAGCAGAGATCGAAACAGAAACTGAAACGACAGTGATATTCACGCATGAACTCGTCAGATACAGCAAAGCGACAAGCGTTTACAACAAAATAATCACAACGAAAGCGAAACTGCAAGCTATTAGCGATGCAATCGCAATATGCAGCGAAAAAGCACTCAAAAACAGCGAAATTTGAGTGTACATAAACAGTCAAATGACTTTGCAAAGACTAAACGCAAAGAGCAACGTCAATGCGAAGTTATTCGATGACATACGACAAAACTTGACCAATTTACGTCAGAATCAGTGTCAAATTCGCATACAGTGAATATCGAGTTGCAAGAGCATTATTAAGAACGAAAAAGCAGATCAATTGGTCAAAAGCGCTGCTCAAGAATTACCAGTTATCGACAACATGAAAGCAATCATCATAAGCTTCGTCAAAAAGCAAATTTGCAAAGAGACGAAATTACAATGGTTAAATGCCTGAAAAAGCAGCATCAAGAAGGGAAACCAGTATCAAAAGCACATATCGAATGTGAATCTAAGTCATAAATCACTAAAAGAGATGAGGAAAATCAATAGACTAACGTTTTCAACCTTTATTCAGCTGAAAATGAAACATGAATATTTCAAGAGCTATTTGCATCGATTATCAGAGAATAATTCGAACAAATGCTATGAAATATGCAATGCAAGGCAAACGTTGAAGCATTTACTGCTGAACTGCAGGCATTATAGAGCAGAGCAGATAAAGCTTAAGGAAAAAGCTCAGCTCAAAAACACAGACACTATATTGACACTGTTCATCACCAAAATTGAAAGAATTGCAACACTAAAGTATTTGAAAAATACTTGAATTGCGACGAGAAAATGACTATTAGAAACGAAAGAGTAGAACGCGAAGAGTGCAAAAGAACAAAGAAAAACGAGAGTACGATGACGAGGGTTGAGAAAGAGCGCTTGTATGCACAAACTATCGATGTGATTGATCAACGAGAAGATATAAAGCAGCGACTTTGGCCAGATTACATGTAACTTAGCATACATACAGCGCCTAGACAGTGCCATAGTCATAGGCTGCATGCACTTAATGAAGAAATAAAAAAATAAAATAAAAATCTTGCATGATCAGCACATAAGATTGAATGAAGCAGCATTTTGCTTGAACTCATTGAACTTGAGTGTTGCATCACTTTTAGACTGCGTGCTTGAAGCAGAGAACTTTGAATTTTTTGTTGCAATGACAGACTTCATTTTCTCATGCGAGAATCAAGAACTCTTCTGCAACGTTACACTTTCACTTTGCTGCAAATGTAACTTCGACAATGCATCAATGTCTTGCAAATGCAAGTCAATGTTTATAAGATGCTTTAGCAGATCAACATAATTGATAGAGATGTATGAAATGCAAAGAAACTTATTCATGATGATTTTGTTAATCTTCATTCGCAAGTACATCATGCAAGTCTCATTGAATATATGATAGTTCAGATCTGCATACAGTCTGATAAGATATTGCTTGAAATTCGCGATGCTTTGATTAACTTGCTGCTTTGCAGTCTTGAGTCAACATTCTGTTTGAAAGTTACGAATTTCAGAATTGCTAAGTTTAACATGCAAGTATTCAATGTAGTACTTTCAGTCGAGTATCTCATCATGATTGCATATGCTCATTACATGATCTCATCATTGATTGCAAGACTTTTCTGACAAGTATAATGCAGATCATTGCAGCTTTTCTTCTTTCGTGATAAAATCAGATGATGTCACAACTATGAAGTCTTTGCAATCTCGCAGTCAAAACATTAAGAAGTTGTAGTTCATGATGCTCTGCTCTTTGAACTTGCAAGATTGATTAGCACGCTTGCGTGCATTGCTTCAATAGTGATCATTACTATGTTGTTATTGATGATCAAAGATTGATCGAGTTTCTTGCTTGAGTTTCAATATGCGAAGTTGCAAGACAAGCAGTACATTCTGCGTTTTCAGATTCTTTAACTGCTTGTGTACTTCGCTTGCTAATCATCAAGAAATATGATTTGTCTGTTCATTAAATTCTTGTGACTTGAACTTCTTATCTGCGTGTTTAAATGCATGATTCTCAAATCTGTTTTGATGAAACAACGAATTCTCAGTATGAAAGAAGTTATCACTTCTTTTGATCATACAACTTTTAGTGAGTCACTGTGCATTCAACATCTTTTACTGAGCAGCTTCGTGCAAATGAAGCAATTAGAACTGTGAGATGACGAGATTTCTTTACGTGAAACTGTGTAGTAAAAGATAATAAGATAGCACTCTATTGATGATAGAACTAATTGCTAAGAAACGAAAGTGAAAGCTTGCAGAGTTTTCATCTTCTGTCAAGTCATTATTTCTATTCACTTGTTAATCTCTTCAATCTAATCTTGTGAGCTAGTCTTGCAGATATGCATCATTCATAGTTGATGAGATACATTCTCACAGTAATTGACTTTCAATTCTGACACATTTTACGAAGCATTAAATTGATTTCAATTCATTGCTCAGCTCATGCATCTGTGATTTAAAATGTAAATGTTTTATTTCTTTAATGATCTTGTTTTTGTGATCATTGTATTTCAGATAGTCGTTTCATGTCTCTAAAGTACTTTGCAATTTTCATACAACTCATAATCATTGCAATTTTATCACAACTTTTGAGCAGATCTGATTTCAAAAGTTTCATACTTAATTCAATGACTTTGCTCAAGAAGTAAACTTCTTGATGATCTCTTGTAACATATGAGTGATTTCAACTACTCTGTCATTTATCACTGTCTTATCAATGAAAGAATGATCAACGAAAAGATGTATTTTTAAATGAGCATTTAATGCTTTTGTATTTATTTTCTTTCATAATCAATGAGTCGTAAGCTGCATGAAAGATGTGTGTAAACACAACTTCATGATAATTAAAAGATGATCAAATTTCTGATGTAAATTGATTTTCATTTCATATTTGTATATCATGAATTGAATTTTCTCGCTGTCAAACGCTAAATTTATTGTTGTAAGCTGATTATGAGTTTCTTTAATAATTATGTCTGATTCAAGCAATAGCTTTAATTAGACCTGCCGTCAAGTTAGAGTTGAGTTGAGTTGAGAGAGATCAATTCAACTCAATTCTGAGTTTGAGTTGAAATTGAATTGACTCTCTTCAATTCAAGCTCAATTCAAAATCAAGTTGAGTTGCTTGAACTCAATTTCTAAAAATAGTATACTTACTCATATGCACTGAGTTTTCATGCAAACTAAATTTGAACTCAATTTCTAAAAATAAAATAATTACTTGTATGCACGAGATTTTCGTGCAAACTGAGTTTTCGCGCACTCTAATCTAGAAAGATTAGCAACAAATAGTATCGAGTTTGACGTGCTAAAATAACATCAATATAGATAGTTTTAGTTAGCGTGCGCGAAAATCTCGTTTGCGCTGAAACCTCATGCATACAAGTAGTTAATCAATTGACTTTACATTTAAGGGAAAAAAAACTAAAGTTCTTGACAAAAGCAATAAGAATTAACTTGAATTATGCGCGAAAGCAATAGTATCACTAACAGTGTGACAGTGCAAAAATTGTATTTACTATCTATTTGTCTTGCGACAGCGTTGCATTCTGATTGCATAGTAACATGACTATCTACTTCGTCATGTAATTTGAACAAGCTTCAAATGTAAACTTTTCGCTTGTGAGACGAAAAATTAACCTCATATTCTTCGCTTGAATGATTACATGCTTTGCGTGAATTGCACAAAGATTAATGTCTGTTAAGTAATCAGTATTTGAATCGCAAAATCGATTGCAAAATTGATTGCAAAATTGATTGCAAAATTGGTTGCAAAATTGATCGTGAAACTAATCTTTGTACATTGCAACAAGTCACGCTTCTGTCGTCTTCTGCAATGCCTCTATAGCTTTTGATTGAAAGCGAAGATCAACTTCAATCAATTCATGACACACTTCGCGAATCATACGCTGAAACGACAGCTTTGAAATAAGTAAGTCGATTGTTCTTTGATATCAATGAATTTCACGAAGTATCACAGTTTCTTTGCAATATTTTCGCATTTTCTTGAGCTTGATAAGATCACTTTTTATGATGACATTGATAACACAAGCTGACTCAATGAGTCAAACATTCTAACATATGATCAGCGTCTTTGAAATTACTTTTGCAATCATTTTTGCAATCATTTTTGCAATCTAGTAAGACTCAAAACTTACTCTGATGAGCTTCAACTTTCTGTCATCAGTTCTCGACTTCACTGTTGACTGTTTTCAAGACATTTTTTCGACAAATTGCTTGTTATAAGGTTTTTTACTGAATGATGATGAGAACGATGATGATGAGAATGATGATGATGAGCTTAACAATGACGATTCTGAGCTGCTTGACAATCGCGATCTATTGTTTGACTCATGATCGAAATTTGATCTTGTAAGCTTGAATTTAGAATTCGCTGCAATATTATTTCTACTTTGCAATCAGTTTTGCGATCAATTTAAGAGTAATAAGAAATGAAATACATATATAGATTCGTGCAAGTTAAAGAATTCATTTGAATTCAAAATCGATTTCAAAATCTCGTCAGTTGCAAAATCAAAGATGCTGAGTAGCGTTTTGTTATTAGAATTAAACTCATTATTTCTGTATTGCAATCAGTTTTGCGATCTTCTATAAACTCGTAAGACTGATACATAACTTACTGAGCTGTTGTAATCATGATTGCAGTATGTTGTTGTTGTTGTTGTTGTTTGAAGGTAAAAGAAGAAGAAAGTTGATGATTACACAACTTAATTAATGTTGAAATGATGATGATCTAAATCTTAAAATCTTAAATCAAGATATCGAAGTTTAAATTTCATACCTCATCATTGCGATTGATCTTCACTATTTCACCTCATTATTTAAATCACTACATCATTGCTTTTACAAGTTAACTACTGTTCTGCATTTGCAATGACGTCTACTCACAAGCGCAAGACTATTGAAGATTATTTCAACAATACACATTCAAAAAAGACTAGAACTCATGTGCAAAATATGATAAACGATGAGAAGAAAATTGAAGATGCGAAAAACAGAGATAGAAATATTCATTTCTACTGAATCAAGCAATTCAAAAAATCGAATGTCTATTTATAAGCATCGAATGATGATCGTGAGTTCTTGTTGACTGCGCATGTGAATAATAAATGAAATCAACGATATTTTTTGCAATCTTTTTTGCAATCAAATATTAATAAATTCATAGAATTGCGAAAGAAAATACGATGAATCATGTAAGAGCGCGTCTCAATGTTGCAAGTCTCAACCAAGATTCTTCAGTACTAAGCGCTTGTTTCAATATGAATGTGAAGAATTCTCAATGAAAGAAACTCTCTGACATCAATGATGTTCAGACGAAAGAATGATATCAGGTGAATGACTTGCTTCTGAAAGAAAAGTTTAAGACAATGATGAATGAAGAGATAATGAATGACTTGAATGTCATCAGAGAAGCATTGACAGTGAAGATTCTTCGACAGTTTTAGAATTTCTGAAAAGACGTAGCGTGTTGTCTTATTGTGTAAGTTTTTGACAGTTCTTTTTGTAATCTTGTTTACAACATGATTATTATTTCTTTTACTATTTGAATTTTGCTCTTAATTTTGCTCTTGATTTTGCTCTTGATGTTGCAATCAATTTTGCAATCAATTTTGTAATCAATTTTGCAATCAATTTTACAATTAATTTCGTGACTTGTATTTTAATATTTATACTAACATTGTGATGATTGACAACAAGATTCATCTGTACGTGATGTCGACTACGAACCTTTTGATTCTATTTTGTGTTCGAATAGAAGTCAAAAGAGTCAAGAGATTTCAATTCAACACAGTTCGAACGATGTTAGAACGTTGCGTGATCAGAAAAGTCGTCATGCAGAGTTTTCACTCACGCGACAACATTTTCTCTAACAGTCACAATCGATCTACAAAGAAGATTAATGACATGTCGATGTCAGTAAGAGATGAAAAGATACTACTAGTGAAAAAGACAACTCAAGTGAAGAGTCTGCAAGTTGTGACTATAAGTGATCGAAGAATTTGCAACTCGTTGACTGTGTCGATATCGAAATGTCTTCATCACATCGACAATGTCGTTGAGTAATTGATGAAAAGATATCAGGTAGAATAGTCATTTCAAGTATTGAAAGACGTGACTACAGTGCTTGAAGAAGTAGTGACTCGTCGATTATGCTGATATACTGAGAGAGACTTGAGCTCATCTTCTTTACTTGACGTCAAGTCATTCATCTATTCATGTGAAAAATTGAGAGCTCAAGAGAATGATCAGAACGCATTCTCTTTCATTGATCAGAGTCAAACATTGAACGATTGCGATCGCACGTCTATACTAACAATTCATTCAACGTCTACGTGACATAAGTCAAATCAAGAGAAGGAAAGAGTTACTCAGTACAATCACACTCTATCTTCTCATCGTGTGCATCTTTCTTTCATCACATATTTCTCTGCTCAATGAATGACAATCATTGAGTAAGAGAACACAGCTCTACGTACGTTACAATCACGAGCATCACGAATGCAAAGAAAACGTCTTTCGTCTTCGAATCGAGAATCGAATCGAAACATCGTTGTATAGAATATCGTCAATGAAGAGCAGAGCAAAGATGATGCGTCATAATCAAACAGCACAGACACTCTCATCAAGAGTTTACTCGAGCGTCACGCGCTGAATAGAAGCTATAGATTCATTACTTGATAACACAGTGTCAATCTCATTGTTTCGACTGCGTGAAGCAGTCGTATAGATGACGAGTGATTTTCTCTTTCAGAGAGTTTTGTTTACTCGATATAAATAGCATAGAGTTTCTCATGAGTCGAGTCTAAATCGATGTCACAAGAATGTATGAATTACAATTACAATTACAATTACAATTACTAACATTGTGATATATAGAAAAGCAGAGAGTGATCAGTATCATCAAGTCTTTTTCAGAAATTATCATATCTCTTGAGATTGCGAATTGACATCAAAGCACTTTCAAGAATCATTTATTACATCTGAAAAAACTCTATGACGTGTAGTATGATTAAAAAGAAAGACGATTAAAAACAAGTCATGCAAGTGAATTGTGCTATCAGATCAGACTGAGAATTGATTGACAAATCTTGACTACAACAAGTATAAATGAACATCAAATATTTCACACAAATTGGCATGTGAAATCTGAAAAGTAATATTCAAAATTAAGAAGCTCAGTAATTTTTTTGATTCTCTTAATACTTATATCTTAGAAATCAAGTGTTTCTAAATCAACAATCTAGCTAGTTTCACAGTTACAAGCTGATAAATAGAATCATTTATTGCATGCAGCATCACAGCATACTCTCATGTAATGAATAAATAGCAGAAGTGAACAAAAGAATTAAACATTCTTTTCGCATAATTTTGTGCAACGATCAACGATTATTTTATACTTCAGTTCATCTCTGTATAATTATTTCATTGTATTTGTAATAAGCTTCTTAGTTAATCATAATGTTTGAAATCTATTAAAATGTGCTAGTTTTTAGAATAATTAACAGTTAATTTAAAAGATAAGAATCAATCAGTCACAAGTCAACAGTGACACACGATTTGCATTGATTTTCAAACTCTAAGCTTAATGATGCTTGAAAAATCAAACTTGTTTTTAATTCTTTTTGCAACTCTTTTTGCAGTCTCTTTTTCATTTAACTTACTTATCATGTCATCTTCTTGAAACAGAACATTGAGATTGCAAGCAAGTATGAACAGTTTATTCAGTTCTATAGATACATCTTCAGAGAATCTTGATAACAGCGAGCATAATAGTGCTCAATCTTCTTCTTCTAACGTTGCTTCTGTCGTGTTTGTTGAACTGCAGTCGTTACATGATGAACGACATGTGCTATATGATCATGAGCAAGAATATCAATATATATTTCTGAATTGATGAAAGCAAACTCAATATGCAATGCAAATAGAACGAAAAGTATCAGACTATCGTCATTCAAAGTGAATCTCACAGACATGAACAAATGAAATATGAAATAACTTCTATCAAACAGCTTTAGTTGAAAGCGAAAGATTCAAACTCATTTGTCGTTTGTGTTTGCATGTCTACAAGCATTCTAACAATAGAAGCATCGATAACAGCATCATGAAACATCATCTGAATAGCAAAGATTGTGATAGATGCACAAACTTAGCAACTAAGATTATGAAAGTTCAAGACATTCGTAACTTTGTTAGAGTTAAAACTTCAATAAGTTGCTTCTTAGCTGCAGATTGCAAAATAAATTGCAAAACAAATTGCAAAAGAGATTGCAAAAGATTAACAAATCACAGCATCGCATTTTTCATCAAGAATATACTTCAGAAATCTTTGCACTACAACTTCAAAAGACTTTCGTTGCTTTGAATATCTCTCATGTCGCTATTGACAATGTTCAATTTCGACGAGCATTTGAAATGACATAATCAAGCATTACTTTGTCACACAGAATCAAACTTACGATCTCTTTCAAGAATCAAGCAACTGTTGTTTGAGTCAACATACTTAAGAATTTATTAACGAATTCTAAAATCTTTATTAGTCTAGATGAATGAAGTAGTTTTAATAGATTATCTTTTCTAGTCATCATGAAATTTTACTACATTGAGTTCTGAAAGTATCGAAAAGTCTTGTTGAGCTTTGAACAAATCAAAGACAAGCATATTGAAAGTAATTTAAGCAGTATTACTGAATGAATATTGCAAGAACTTGATATTCAAGATTGAGTTATGACTGTAATCACAGACAACGTCAGCAATAATGACGTCATGATGACTGCATTAGACGAGACTTTGCAAACATTCTCAGCTACTTCACATTTATCATGTTTAGCACATGTAATTCAGTTAGCTGTTAAACAGTTACTCAAATCGCTGACGTTAAGTTTCAAGAATGAGAATGAGAAAGAGTATTGAATACTCAAGATTAGTCTTCAAAGCATGTTTATACAAGAGAGTTTATTTTGAACATTGTTCAAGATAATTAATAATTTTTATTTATTATGTTAGTTTGCTTTGCTATTATTTTCGCAATCGATTTTGCAATCGATTTTGCAATCGCGATCGAAAATACAGAGTACACTCTTATTCATGACATTATAGTAATGTTTAATTAGATTCGAAAGCTTTCTGTTTATATGAACGAAAGTTCTCAGAGAATAGAGAACTTTCACAAGTCTCAACGTAATTTCGAACTTCATCTCAAGATGATACAAGACATTAAAACTCGCTGAAATTTCACCTGTCTCATGCTTTTGAAAGCACTTCGTCTTCAAGTCTTCATCAAGAGTTATATTTCTACTCACGAAAATGAAAATACTACTCTTCAAAAGCTATCTCTCAATAATAAAGAATGAACACATGTTCAATATCTTGTAGAACTACTCAAATCATTCGCGATATTCACTGATTTACTCGAACGTAATCGCGAACTCAGCATCAATGCAATTTACATCATTTATGATGTTTTGTTCTTTCATATCAAAGATCACATGACAGCTCTGAAGAGAAAGCAGCGTTCTTGAAAGCGTTCACTTTTGAAAGTCTTAACGCAAGCTTGAATCAAATTATTCGAATATTACACAGATGTCAGTCATGATCGAAAGCTAATGTACAATCTTGAAAATATTATAGATTCTCATCAGAAACGAAATCTATACAAGCAATCTACATAACAAGACAACGACTATAAACAAAGATACAAACGAGAGTTTATAGATTATTATGCTAGACACTACGCTTTCGACTTAACTACATTGCAAGATCAACTTTAAGAAAGAGTCTTGCAACAATCATCTTTCATTGCAGATATAGTCACTAGACGAAATTTCAGACATCACAATTCATCATCACTTGTTTCTTTTTTAAATTTTTTTTTTATTTCTTCATTAAGTGCATGCAGTCTATGACTATGACACTGTCTAGACGCTGTATGTATGCTAAGTTACATGTAACCTGGCCAAAGTCGCTGCTTTATATCTTTTCGTTGATCAATCACATCGATAGTTTGCGCATACAAGCGCTCTCTCTCAACTCTCGTCATCGTACTTCCGTTTTTCTTTGTTCTTTCGCACTCTTCGCGTTCTACTCTTTCGTTTCTAATAGTCATTTTCTCGTCGCAATTCGAGTATTTTTCAAATACTCTAGTGTTGCAATTCTTTCAATTTTGATGATGAACAGTGTCAATATAATGTCTGTGTTTTTGAGCTGAGCTTTTTCCTTAAGCTTTATCTGCTCTGCTCTATAATGTCTGCAGTTCAGCAGTAAATGCTTCGACGTTTGTCTTGCATTGCATATTTCATAGCATTTGTTCGAATTATTCTCTGATAATCTATGCAAATAGCTCTTGAAATAATCATGTCTCATTTTCAGCTGAATAAAGGTTGAAAACATTAGTCTATCGATTTTCCTCATCTCTTTTAGTGATTTATGACTTAAATTCACATTCGATATGTGCTTTTGATACTGGTTTCCCTTCTTGATGCTGCTTTTTCAGACATTTAACCATTGTAATTTCGTCTCTTTGCAAATTTGCTTTTTGACGAAGCTTATGATGATTGCTTTCGTGTTGTCAATAACTGGTAATTCTTGAGCAGCGCTTTTGACCAATTGATCTGCTTTTTCGTTCTCAATAATGCTCTTGCGACTCGATATTCACTGTATGCGAATTTGACACTGATTCTGACGTAAATTGATCAAGTTTTGTCGTATGTCATCGAATAACTTCGCATTGACGTTGCTCTTTGCGTTTAGTCTTTGCAAAGTCATTTGACTGTTCATGTACACTCAAATTTCGCTGTTTTTGAGTGCTTTTTCGCTGCATATTGCGATTGCATCGCTAATAGCTTGCAGTTTCGCTTTCGTTGTGATTATTTTGTCGTAAACGCTTGTCGCTTTGCTGTATCTGACGAGTTCATGCGTGAATATCACTGTTGTTTCAGTTTCTGTTTCGACTTCTGCTATCTTTTTCCGAATTTGCGATGCGTCGATATACATCACTATGTTTTTCGCCTTTTTGATAATTCTTTCTAATTTCTTGTAGTGCGAATTGATCGTTTCGCGAGTTTCGCTTTTTGCAAATTCGGTTTGAATTCTTGCTAAATGCTCAATTTCTTGACCTCACGATTTCTTGAAGTGAGAAATTTCGATTTCTTTTATTGAATTCAGTGTTTTTTGCACTTTGTTCAATATTCGATATATCTGCGTGAGTCTGTCTTTGCACTTCTTGACTTTTCGAGGTAAGTTCTTCTTCGTCTCGTTTCAGTTCAGGTATTTCGATGCGTTCAGATCTAGGTTCAATTCGATAGCATATTGAGATGAGTACGAAATAGATGTTCTTTTTCTGATAGAGTGTTTTTTCGATAACTCAACTATTCAAATTGCATAGTTCTTGCACTTTTGATTTAATCGCATCTTCATCAACGAGATTTCGACTTCTATTTGCATAGTCTCTATCGATGATGTTCGAAACGCATTCAGAATTTTTCGTAATGCAGCGTTTTGCAGTTTGCGAAATTTGACTAAGTAGCTTTTTTGATTATTTCATCATATTTCGACGTCATAATCGCTAATAGACGTGACGCATGCCAGGTATAACTGCTTTTCTGATTTGACATTTAGTTCTCACTCGCTATTCATTAATCTAAATAACGAGTGTAGCGTTCTTGTGACTGTCGCGATTTT
>JAABUW010005205.1_pt1 | contig 17091 bp, 21 predicted proteins | sample 5560081 | NCBI WGS metagenome assembly JAABUW01 (sample SAMN10711882, study PRJNA513363) | rock metagenome | isolation source: Antarctica rocks | place: Antarctica: Victoria Land, Knobhead sud | reverse complement strand
GTTGCGCAAAGAGGGCCGAATCTTGTGAGTCCTACGAAGTTGTTAATGACAGATGTATTTACGGAGGTGAGAGATGAAAGAGCTGAATCCTAAGGAGGAATGATCAGTTATGTCGCGAGGATGGGGGGTTAATACCGTGAGCCTATTGGCGGACCAAAAAGCCTTATGTCTCTAATGGACAAGGCTCACCCATCACCATTACACCGGTAGAAGTTTGCGTCCCCTGACGAGACCAAGCGAGCGGCCAGCACTCTTTGAAGAAGCCCTCCTTGTATTTTGATTGGCTTTGGCTTCTGACGTCGGTCTAGGCATCTGTTTCTTACCTGTTTGGAAACGCTAACTTTCTGCTCTTTGCTGCACCGTGCACGTTCATATTGAGTGATAGGTCCCTTGTAGGTTCCTCTGCTCGGGGTCCAATCCTTTGAGCGGAAGGAGTCAGAGGAGTATCGATCCCTCAAGATAATTTCATTATCTGCGGTGTAAAAACTGGAGGTCTAGGAGGTCTTACAGTCTTAATTCGTCAAGGACGCTCGAAGGAAATGAGAGTCGCCCCTGCTGTCGAGATTATTTTCCAGTTGGAATAGGTTGAGGCCAAGGATGCCAAGCCCTAGAAGGATCAGGATCAGGATCAGGATCGACGTTAGATGTAAAATCAACACTATCTTGGAACAATGTTCAGCCATAAGGATTGGGGCTGAGCGGCGCGAAACAACAATTATTTTCGTCCAGAACAAGGGGTGCATGTCCCGCGAACTCAATAACATACGGTACATAGTACGGAGTAGAGGCACCGGGGTAGCCATCATGTCCAGGAAGGAGCTCTGATGACAAACGACGATGACCGAGAATCGGGCTTTCAATCATTGACCAGAACGTTTGGCGAAAATCATCGTACATGTTAGATGCCGATGTGGGATAAGTTAATGCCAGTACTCCATGAAAACATAGTCAAGAGCCTATCCCCAACACAAGCGATACATGGCATAGATAGACAGCAGCGTGGCGGCGGCAATGCAGGCGCATGAAATTCCAGTGAAGTGCACGGCTGGAAGAATCGCCATAAGGCTTCAGCTTCACAGCAGTACTAATAATACAAGTACCACCTAAGCAAACGTTTCATGTTCAGCATGTGTCTTGTAAAGCCTTAGGTCACTCAAGGGGTTGTTTTGACTTGTGCGAGAAGGATCCGGCTACGCCTTGAATTGTTCTTGGCGCTCGTTTTCGATTGCTCGGGAAGTCTAGAAGGGGGTTTCAGCCTCCTCCGCTCCGCCCCCCCTTAGCGATCCATGCCACGTGAAAGGCTGTGATATTAATTATACTGGAGGATTGTGAAAAGGATTGGTGGAGTGGTATCCGCAGGATCGTGATGCTACAGCGAAGGATTAGAAATGGAATTGCGCCTCTGAATGCGGCCACGTCAATCCTTCAGAAAGTCCGGGTCGTATGATGTTCCCGTGTATCAGCTAATTGTCACTTTGCGCAGTTCGCCCTTCCAAAAATATTGTTTCGTCCTTTTCAGCTATCCTCTTCCCTCTATATAAATGTAGGCATGGCCCTTCCTCTCCTCTTCACCTCCTCATACTATCCAACAATTCAATAACCTCCAACCAACATCACTAAACCGCTAGAATTCAACCCTCAACCGTCCAATAACGACATCTATCGAACCTGATCAGATCAATACCGTCCACGATGCAGACCAAGCTCTTCGTACTCGCTGCTCTATTTTCCGCCGCGTCTATGGTCGCTGGTCAGAGTAGCAGCAGCAGCAGCGGTAGCACTAGCAGCCCCCCAACTGCTTCTCAGGTAGGTTTCTATCCGAGCCATACTCTTGTGCCTCAACTGACTGACTCTGTTCTAGACCTCAAAGGCTATGGCCGACGTAGCAAGCTATATCTCATCCGTCACCGCGGACTCCGCTTTCGCATCGCAAAACGCCGCCATCAAAAGCGCCGTACCATCAATGGATTTAGTCAGCGCTGCACTCAACGCTTCCGCCATTATCGGTACTGGTGCTGTCACACCTGCGGCGTCACTTTCTGGATACAGTGCTCTCCCAACGAGCCAACAGAGTTACATCGCAAGCGTCGCTTCGGCAGCGTCAGGTATTGCAAGCAAAGATCTGTCCGGCGCTGCGCCCCAGGCTACAGGAATGATCGTGGCAGCAGGTGCGGCAGCGGCAGGAGTGCTCGGTTTTGCCGCTATGTTGTAGATGAGCGAACTGCATTAGGTTCTTGAGAAAGTGGTTATATATTGCATTTGTCTTTAGCCTCGATGCGATTGTACTTGCTGTCGTTTTTTGAAGGTCGGTGTTCTGTATTTCTAGATATCCATTAGATCAATAAGAAAGCTTTGACGCTCACTTACATCTGGTTGAGATTCTTTACCAACAATCCACCTGGGTTGCCACGATTATCTACAGTCCTCGCATATTCGACTAAGCATGACCCGGCCACTCACTCAGAAGGTTAAGTTGATGACCAAGAAGATGGTCAAATAAAACCATAATTTAGACACCTCCCGCCCACCACGTAACTCCCAGTCGAGGAAAATGAACAGCGCTGGCGCACAGTGACCGGACAGTGCAATGTTTGGTCATAGTGGCTAGTTCTAGGAGCAGCTTTAATGCTTAGATATGGAAAGAAGAAGGACATCGCACTCCTTGCGTACATAAGGTCGAACACATGGCTTGTAATAGGCGAAGATCGAAGACAACAGGGAGAATCAAGCAGTGGGTGCACGAAGTCGTGTAGTATAAGCGGCAAATATCGAACACGCTATAAGAGATAATTTGGGCTACTATCAGCGCAACGCCCTTGCGACGCGACCATGCGAACAGCTAGGTAAACTTGGTGGTAAGCCCATCAAGTCGAATGTGGAGTGATATTTCGATGTGTAGAGCCAAAATGGCACCCACTGGCGAACCTTAAGTATCAACCTCCCTATCTCAAGCGCTATCCATCTGTTGTCGTCGTTTGTCGACAGAGTGATCATATGCTTCACAGATGGCAGCCCACGAGAACGGGGCCGGAGCAGAAATGAAGCAATGAACAAATGACTAATCTTTCGGTGAATTGCCCTGGGCCGAGGTTTCTTGCATAAGTGATATTATAGCCAACGTGGGTTTATAATCCCTTTTCTTCGCCTCCTACAAGTACTTCCTTCTACTCCACTTCCATTTCCCTTTCGAGCGTCTTCGCCATGGCGGAAAAACAGACATCTCGTGAGCGGTTCCCTGAATTATACGTTCAAAAGTCTTCATGGGTTGATCCTCATAATCGCACACGCAAGGTACCTATGCGAGTACTTTGCCTTGGCATGCCGAGAACTGGGACGGCATCCATGTGCACAGCTCTTCAGATGTTGGGTTACAACAAATGCTATCATATGTTAGAAACATTGTACAATCCCCCCGACACTAGGATGTGGCAGGAAGCTATCGATGCTCAATTTTATGGTCAAGGCAAGCGGTTTGGGAGAGAACAGTGGGATCAGTTGCTGGGTGACTGTCAGGTATGAATGACGGCTTAAATTCAACCAAGAATCCCACAATTCCTTCCCAAGTCTTACGTGGAGAGGAACATGGAAGCGCAAGGGCTGATCAAAGATTGGCAAATATTCAGGCCGTCATTGATATGCCGGGCGCCGCTTTCTCAGAAAGTCTTGTTGCCTCATACCCCGACGCAAAGGTGATCCTCACTACTCGAGACGTAGATGCCTGGTACAAAAGCATGATGGAAACAGTCATTCTAGCAATGCGATCTGTCCCTTTGAAGTTGGTCTCTTATATTGACCCCGATGGTGTCGGTGCCTGGAGGCCTATGATCACTACCCTCTTCAACGGATATTTCGAGCAAAAGCCATTTGAGGAAATCGGCAAAAAGAAGTTTGCCGAACACTACGACCAGGTGAGGCAACTTGTGCCAGAAGAGAATCTTCTTGAGTACAGGGTTGGGGAGGGCTGGGCCCGGCTTTGCGAGTTCCTGGATCAGCCAATGCCGAAAGAGGAATTTCCAAGAACCAACGACACCAAGTCTTTTGGAGATCGCATGGAGATAGTGATCCAATTGGTATTGTTACGGTTTTTGAAGAGGGCAGCGCCGATCGTCGGCGCTTTGGGAGCTGGAGGAGCAGCGCTGTATTTTTGGAAAGGTTGAGTAAGGGTGGAGTTGCCTATTTTGCTGGTTCGACCCTGCTTTTCAGGTGCGCCTGTTACTATCTGTAAATAGTGAAACAGATGCGCGGCTTTTGTAGAGCTTTCGTCATTTGCAAACCATCGATTGCGTGGAGCCATCGCTGCCGTGACTTGGGTGGGTGAACAAATGCTTGAGAATTGCTGTCGTGTGTTAGGTTGCTCTGTTTACTTTTTTCTATTTATAATCCCTGCATCCAAAAGTTGAAACCAACAATACGCCGCCATATCTACGTCAGCACCGTGCATAGCATACGTACTGAACGTACACAGTAAGAACCTGTAGTATTTTGTCGTACCTCCGTAGTCATCGTGCTTCTTTGGTATGGAGGTATTGGATCAAATCGTTCCCGGTGGCTGTTTCGTTCCCCAGCCACGATTTTACGAGTACAACAACAACAGCAAAACCGGACCGGGAGCTAGTTCTATCATCTAGAATATTGAATGGGCTAATGCAACACACTGATCCCATCTATTACCATTGTCGATCAAACGCATCGACCTTTGTAACTATCAGCTAGGGATAGATTTACCACAACAATTGATCTGCTGAACAATTGTGGCCGGTCTCTCGCCCGGAAAGCCAACCTAACGCCTTCCTCTGGATTGCAATTTATCGTACTCAAGGTTACCCGCATTATAACCAAAAAAGCTAGGACTCTTTGTCTCACGGTGCTGCTTGGACTTCACAGGATGGTTTCGAAGATAGCCAAGATGCCGCTCAGTGGCACCCATACAGCCGGGATATACGCTGACATGACCGTGGATGGTCCTGAGATTGGCACTTTGGTTGTTGTGGTGGATCGAGCAAAGAACTTGCCCAACAGAAAAACAATGGGGAAACAGGATCCTTATTGTGCGGCAAGGCTCGGCAAGGAAGCAAAGAAGACGGAAACAGACAAGAGAGGAGGTCAAACACCGCGATGGTAAGGCTGTTGGTCTTTCAAGGATTCAACACCGCTAACAAGACCTAGGGACCAAGAGATGCGCTTCACCGTTCACGAATCACCTGACTACTACCAGCTGAAAGTTTCCGTGTTCAATGACGACAAGAAGACCGAGCTGATTGGAGAAACCTGGGTCGCTCTAGATCAACTTGTAGTACCTGGTGGAGGACGGAACGATCTCTGGCACAATCTGAATTGCAAAGGGAGATATGCTGGCGAGATTAGGATTGAGCTCACCTACTACGACATGCGACCAAAAGAAGAGAAGGCCGAGGAGAGACGGCAAGATGCTTCGACCAATGACTTTCAAGATCAAGGGAGAGAGACTGTGGGTGGACCAAGACAGCCAAAACAAGTCAAAAGGAGGCCGCTACCAGCCGACCCAACTGGGACAATGACAGCTCGTCCTGCAATGGCCGATCACTCGATATCTGCGCCACTACCATACACTACCTCAGATAACCGAAACTTCCACAGTTCTCAGCAAGCCTACACAAACTCATCAATGGACTATGAATCTGAACCTCAACCACCATTGGATAATCGATATCAACATCTGGGACAGGCCCCGCCTCAAGGATCATCGCCAAGCTACAATAGCTATGATCAAGAACAGTTTGACGGTGATATCGACATATCCCATAATTTTGGCCAGCCACCGTCAAATCAATATGGAGTCTACAATCCCATTTCGCCAAGCGTATATCGACAGGAGGTTGCCTTGGATCAACACGTGATTTCTCATAGGGAGCAAGAACTCGAGTACCCGTCATTGTACAGCAGCGAACCTTACATGCCTGAACCTGAACCTATTCGTAATAATCAGCCTACGAACCTTCAGGGATTTTCCGGATACGGTAATAGGGACGTTAGACCTTCTGCACAACCATTGCACATTGCCAATGGAATCTTTTCGTCGAACTCGATGCCGGACATTCGGCCACAACAGAGAAATCAGGGTGTTGGCGCACCAAAACACAGGTCGTCGCTGCAAAAGAGCAGCAACTATGAAGATCTGCACCCTCTCTCTACCGGCAACCATGCATGGCCAGTTCCATCGGAAACTGCCGGTGACGATTCGGGGCCTCCACCACCCCCAGTCCATCGGAATAGCGGGCTAAGGTCTACACCTGAACCTAACGGGCAGGCCCCGGCTGAATACTCTCCCCCAATAACCCAGCCAGTTCCCCTGAGGATGAGAAACGAAAGAAGTAGCGTATCAAACAGCCCTTTGTCTCAAGTGCAAAGTAATATATCATACACTGACCACCCTTTATCGACATCTCCATCGAACTCGCAACTCTCGCATTCGGGTGTCTCCGTCACGTCGCGTACGTCCTATAGCCAACGCGATAGTCGACAGTCGCAAAACGGAATGTCCTCATCCCCGGTACGAGACCATACTTACACAATGCCACCAAGTCTTGTACCGGGGTACGCGCCCAGCATAGCCGACGACGAGACTGAGAGGGAGGTCCGTGAAAGGCGCATGAGCGCCCGACCAGTATATGCAAATGACGCTGTCTCGCAATACCAACAGCTGCCGCATAGCAGTGCTCAACCACGAGCACCTCTACCAATAAATCCGGCTCCGGGGCCAATCCGAACAATAGAAAACTCACATGACCGAAGAGCGCATCGATCCTCTGCTCCTATCGCCATGTCGCAGGCATCCGGTATCGATCCTCGAACACCTGTGCGCAAGTCTGTCAGTCCGCAACCAGGATCGGCACCAGGCGAAAGACGGCTTTCCGCTGTCCCCTTCTCGCCGGATTCTTACGACGCATACAATCCGTCTATTAGCACTGCCGCTAGTGTCAATGCCGCTGGGCCCAAATACAACACACCCGAGCAAGCCAAAGATGCTTTCAGGCAGCACGAAGTAGAGTCTAGGCTAGCAGAGGGCCCCATAATTGGCAGTGATGGTCGAGTCATTGATCCATCTGATCATCTTCCAACCGAGACATGGGCCCCTGAACCCGAAGTCAAGACGCCTAAGAAAGGCCCTCAAATCACAATGAGATTCAGGCAGAGTCCTCTGGGTGCTCAACCTATGCCAGCCTCATCTCGGCGACCTATTCAAGTTACCACGGCTCGTCCTCATTCTGTTTCCACCCCTATTTACACGCATTCACCAGACTCGAGCGCGTCAGTTTCCGGTAGTCGTGGTCGCCTGCAAAAGAAGTCTCGGGTACCTGTGGAGCAAGCGACACCGCCCCCTAATACTAGTCCTTTAGCACCAAGAATTGATACTAACTCATACAATTCTACGCCAAGGCCATCTCCATCTGCTTATGCGTTACGAGAGCATGAAAGTTACGGCTATGGTAGTAGTCCTACCCACACGAGGAATTCACCAGGCGTTATCCCGCCTCCAGTCCCAGGCAAGATACCCATGACGGCAGGACAAGAGGAATGGGGAAGAGACGCCTTGAGTGAAGAGATGAGGATGATTGATATCGGCGTTGGTGGGGGGCAGTCGAGGGTAAGGAGGAGCAGATTTGGGGCATAAGGGTTGGTATTACTATTTATAGGCGCTATGGATACGGTCTAGTACATAACGGGCGGTCGTAGGTTTGGGATGGTGCGGCCTTTCGGGAGTTGTGGCAGCTATAGAACCATAGATACTGGAAAAATGTGGAAGGGAAGAGAGTAGGCCTGTCAAAATGTCCTTCTATCGTAAGACACGCAGTTAGGATCATATATAGATGATAATGTGGAGTCTCACAAGAAGTCCACAATGGAACATGGCCAGATGGTTTATATAGTAAGGTAAGGTACCTAAGGTACTCCACGATTGTTCTGACGATCTATGAAACAAGCGCTCAGATCTCCGCCACGCGCTAAGCCTAACTCGAAAGCACTACGACGACCTCCCCGCTTCTGCCTCAGGCCGCTCAAATCCATCACCACTTTCTTTGTTGGTTAGAAACCTCACCTTACCTATACCTTATACCTCAAACGTTCTTTTCCCTTACCTCCCCTCTCACCGCCCGCCATCCTCCACCAACACCCCCTTCAAACCCCACCATGGACACCCCCCTCCCCTCCACACCCACCCCCACCTCCCCCTCCGTCCTCCAATGGATCCTCTCCTACCTCCTCGTCGGCATGGCCTGGGGTTTCACAACCCCCTACATCCGCCGCGCTGCCCTGCACCACAAACCCATCGCCCACCCTTCCCTTCAGAAACTCGAGTCCTCGCCCAACAAGAGTGTGGGGAACTGGGTACGGATGAAGGTCCTGGGAGCGTTTTTCGTGGTCACGGATTTGCTTAGGAGGTGGGAATATGCGGTGCCGTTGGTGGTGAATTTGACGGGGAGTGTGTGGTTTTTCGTCGTTGTGGGGAAGGCGGGTAGGTTTTTGGGGTTTCTTTTGGGGGGGTTTCGGTGGGGTGGAAGGGAGTGGAAGATGGCTAATGTGGGGCGTGGTGAGGTAGAATTGAGTTTGACGGTGCCGATTACGAATTCGCTGGCGTTTCTGTTTACGGTTTTGGGGGAGTGGTGGGCGGAAGGGAAGGTTATAGGGAGGGGTGAGTCCCTAACCTATGTTCCATATTGCGATGTGAGGAGGGAAGAGCTGACAGGAGAGGCAGATACGTGGATTGGGATGTCATGTGTGCTGGCGGGGATCGCATTGTGTGTGCAGAGTAAGCTTTCTTGATGAGAGGGCTTTATAAGTATAGCTGGCTTTCCTTTTTATCCTATAAAGTGCCTAGATTTCCGTCACTTGTGATTTTCCCAGTTGGCGACAAGTTTACATAAACATCTCTCCGCCTGTTTACCACATGTAAGATCGATATCTTTGTTTTGCTCTCTTCTATGTTGATATACAAGATCCCATAGAAATTTAAACCCATGTATAAATCTTTCAACTCTCCAACTTTCTATATACCAGCCCTCTACCATCCCTCATACCCCAATCCTCCTCCGCTTCCCTCCTTCTCCATCTTCCCCATCCTCCACCTTGCGCTTACCCTCGCAGCTTTCCACCCCAATCACTTCGAATCGAACCCCCTGATTCCTCGCCCTCAGTCCCGGAATCTTCGACCCCGCCTCGAGAACATCCACATTCTCGCTGATCGGCGATACGGGCATATCAACCTCCGGAAACGTCCTCGCCATCGACTTCTCCTCCAACTCCTCGGCGAGCCTCTCAAGAAACTCATCCGCGAGCTCTTCAGCTGTATTTCTCATCAGCCCACATTCCCCGCCAAAAAAAAAACATCAAAACAATGGTGAAAACACACCGGTTTTCTCTTCTTCAGCCTCTTCCCCTTCCGCTTGCAGCAAAATCTCCATCTCTCGAAGCTCCCACTCCGCAATACTTTCCTCCAACCACTCGCTCAATTCTTCGATTCTTGACCCCAGCTCATTGGAATCCTGGTTTTCCACAAGAATCAGCCTGCACTTTTCACAACTGGGAAAAACTGCTGTACTTACCTCTCCTTCCTCTTCCACCTCCTCGTTTGCAAAATCCTCAACCCCAACCCCGAATTGCACCGCTACCCAATCCAACCTCCACCCCAGGATATCCATGTTGGTGGATAGGGAAGACATATCTGGAGCGCGTGTGTTGTGGCACAAGCCGCTCATGGGAAACGCGGGTTTGGCGCGTCTTGATACGTGATTGGTTGGTTGGATGGACGAGATAGATGGGGATTTGTTCCTCTGAAGAGTGGGTGGTAAGGTAGTAATGGGATGGGAGAATAATAGGAGGATGGTTGTTCGGCTTGTGCGAGTTTGGCTTTGAGCCGAGGCGTTGGGATGAGAAGGGTAGTGAAACGGAAGGTGTTGAGATGGGAAGTGGGATTCCTGGATAGCCGAGGAGGGTAGAGGTGGGAGTGGGAATGGGAGTTGACTGGGTGGGGAATTAGTGGATGAAGGGGGGTTTAAGACTGGTGAACAGGCCATGATTCATTCGGGTTCTGTGAAGAGAACCGGATTAGGTGATGAAGAAGCCGAATGCCGGGGGGGGTGGACTGTACGATGTGGATTGTGGGGAGTAGTGAACGAGCCAGGCCAAAGACGCGGTCGGTCTTCCGTCCGAGATACAACGATCGACGGGGCTTTTTTACGTCTCTATGAACGGGGTCTTGGCGGATGAGGGTCCAACTACGAATTCGCAGATGTGAAGGGGGTTTGAGCATTACCCAAAGACTGCACTATCTAGACTATTGAAAACGCTTTGAGCAAGCTGCAAAACGCCCGCATAGGAGGAGCGAGCTCGCCGCTCATGTCAATCCTTGGCTTTATGTTAGAGGCTGTGGGAAGGGGATGCTGGAGACGGAGCTGGGCGTTGGGGTTGGAGGGCTGGGAGGGTTGAGAGCGTTGGGTGGGCCGGAAGGGTGAGTAGAGCGTTTAAATGGAGGAGTGGGTTAGGTTTGGTTGGGCTGGCTGGCAAGACCGCGAAGAACCAGAACCCAGGGTTTTTGTGATATCGATTTTAATAATTGTAAACAAACGTGGGAAGGTTGTGTGCGACATATGTACTTTTAAGGAATCTACCTACTCTGAATCCCCCCACCCCTTCGAAACCCCCATTTCTCGACATCCATTCCTCTCTATGCGAGTGGTGAATACCAACCACATCCTCTCTCAGTCTTTAGCTCTTTTCGTTGATAAGAATTGGATTACTGATGGTAGTGGTTCCTTGAGAGGGATGGAAGGAGGCTAGGTGGGAGCTGAGGAGGTTGTTTTTTTGGGATGATAGGGGGATGGTTGGTTGGTTTTATTGGAAGATTATGTGTACGAGTATCGGCGAGGGAGGGTGGTGCGGAGGGAACTATCGGGTTTTGTGCGAGGAGATGCCGAGATATCAATCTCTCGCGTTACTTTAAATTTCTGATGATCTCATTACCGAAGTTGGCGCTGCTGATAATATCTTCTTCTTCAAGAATGAAAGACGTCTATATACAAATCCTAACCCGCTTGATCAATACTTCTACTTCTACCAACCCTAATGACCGCATCTCCCTAAAACGGATACGCACTCGGCAACGTCACCGGCGTGTCCTTTCTTAATTGATTCGTAATCAAATGCTCAAAAGTCGCCGACCACTCCACCCTCGGTGTCAACTTGTCCATCCCATAAAAGTTCTCAACAAACCCCACCAGCGACGTATGGCTATACTCGCCTCCGTTATTCCTACCCTTCTTCTCCACCACGCCCTTGCCCACCCAGGGGGAGATCAGCAGCGTAGGTACGCGGACGCCGAGGCGGGTAAAGTCGAATGTGATGTTTTTGCCGTCGGGAGCTTTCTCGGTGTAGGTGAGGGAGTCGCCGGCGGGGACATGTACGGGAGGGGGGACGTGATCGCCGAAACCGCCGTTTTCGTCAAAGGTGAGGATGAAGAGGGTTTCTTCCCATTGCGGGGAAGAGCGGAGCGCTTCGTAAATTTTCTTGATGAAGGACTCGCCTTCGGTGATGGCCGAGGGGGGGTGAAAGGATTGGTAGGAGCAGCATTCGGGGTTGATGTAGGTGAACGAGGGGAGTTTGCCGCTGGCGGCGTCAGTGTAGAACTGGGAGAGGGGCTTGATGTTCTTGGTGGCGGCGCCGGAGGTGGCGGTCCACCGGTAGAAGAGAGCGTCGGGGGTGAAGCCGGTAGTGTTCGAGTAGTTGATCCAGGAGACGCCTTTCTCGGAGAGCTGCTGGAAGATGGATTTCTGTGGGAGCGCGGCGGTGTTGAAGTCGTTGTCATTGCGACCGTGGCCGTGGGAGGTCCCGGAGGTGAGATAGGCTCGGTTGGGGTTGGTTGGGCCTGGGACTGCCGAGAACCAGCGGTCGAACAGGACGTAATTCTCGGCCATGGCGGCGAACACACGGACTTCATCTTGAGTGTAGTAGTTGATGGCCTCGGCGGCACGGGAGACATTGGCCGTCTTGTAGATTGACGCTTGCTCGGTTACGAAACCTTGCATGGTCTCCGGCAGCTTGCCCGCAGCGACTGCGGCTTCATCCGGATGATAGGTGCTAAAGAGCTCGTAGTTGGTACCGCTAATGCCATGGTTTGGGTCATCCGGCGCAACATTGTGGGCAATGGGCTTGGAGCACACTATCTCGCTCTTAGGGTTCGAGGCATTTACTGGGTTGCAGTAGGTACGGCTAATAAGACCGTCAATGGACGGGTTGTAGGTAAGGCCACCAGCGAAGGTGTCGAAGGATCGGTTCTCTTCCACAAGCACAACTATGTTCTTGATTTTTTTGCTGATATGGCTGGAGTCATCATTCCCTCCTTCTCCATTGTAATCGGAATCTGGACGTGGGGCAGCCAAGACCACAGTCGAAAGGGCTAACACGGTGGTGAGTGAAAGGCCAACCATGATGATGATGCTTGACTGTGAGCGTGCTTACAGTTTGGTTTTTGGAATCGCAATCTCTTTTATGTGCTTTGCTGGGCCCTGGGAAGCCATGTTCGATTTTCCTCTTGGGAGACTGGCATAGGAGCACGTGGGAGGATGAAAGGTGAAAGGTTCATCTCTCTCAAGAAAATGGAGGTTCTATTGCATCGAGAATCGACGATTTCTCCCAGGTTGACCGACAAGGGTTCCTCAAGTCCCACAACGGCGGGCACACATGTCGTTGGATTCCTCCCCCATTGGATCCTTCACCCGAGAGATCATAGGCAGTTGGTACCCCGCTGAGAATTGGCCGGTGGGAGATCTTTATAATTACGTCGATGCATCGGACCTCGCGGAGAGAGAAATTTGGCTCCAGTTGCAGCAGTGCGACGGAACGATGTGGTGATGTGCCTTCTTGAAGCGGTTAAACAGAATAAAGGTAATTACTGTATGTTCTAGGTAGGCTACCGAGCCAATCCATAGCTGGGATTCGAACATTTGCCCCCCCAACCACCACCCCAACCATCAACAACAACCACCCTCATCCCCACTACCATGGTTTCTTGCGGCGCTTTTGGCATTCTCTATTCCGTATATACAAGGCAATCATGCATCGCCCAAGGGCCCTTTACACCCTCAGGACTGGTGAAAGGGCGTATTCCAATGACGAGCGTCGACAAGAACAGCCGAAAGCGCGCTTCCTTTTTTCGTATCTCGCCAACTGTGTCATCACCCTCAGGATTTCCGCAACCGAACTTTAATACAGTGTGATGCTGTCCATATGACAGCTGGCTTGTGTGAATGAGTGGCAATGGCTTGTCACCCTGGTTTTACAACCTCCATAATCCTGCGCAATCGGATGTCGTCAACTCTTCGACGGGATACTTCCACCACGTCGGGTTCGGAGAGATATGCACTGGGTAACGAACGAGCTCTGCATGACCAGGGTACATAGAGACCTTCCTGTTCAGCTACTCTGTGCGAAAGAATTATGTATCTTAGAGAAGATTCTTATCGATCCATACCTTACATTGATGGATTATCGTACAGGAGTACCGAGGAGGTAATCGAGTGGTACTTTGTCACCTATTGTGGCAGTAATCGCGAGCTTGAGACCTCAATCTGTCACTAATTCGACTTATACCTGCCAAAGCGAAGAGTCTTTCGCATTGTCACACACAGCTTTAGGGGTGGCCTTTCAACGGTCTACCAAACCAGCTTGAGCAACGGGGATTTTCGAATCTACCCACAACATGGGGATAGGATCACAGCAACTCATTTTCTTTCTAATTCAGGATGAGGACGTTAAGTTCTCAGGGATTGGTGACTTGTTGCTAGACGGGTTGAAAGATCGAGTTAACGGCCAGGCTAAGTGACATATATATACTTCACAGCCAAAAAACCGATCCAGCTCTACAGATCTAGAAAGGAACAATTTCTGCATCGCAGGCATCTGGACTGCCAACCAAGCCTTGCTTATTCCTGACAGCACAGGGATTACGCACTCTTGCATACGCATGTACGCATTAGGACACAATACCAGCCACATGCCTCTTGGGGCGCTATTGATTATTAAGGTACCTTAGTAGCAAAGTGCCCCCACAGGTTCGTCTTTCCGGTTCGTCTTGCCTTTTAGTCAAAATGGTCTCGTTTCTCTTCGTGTTCGCTTGAAGACAACCACACAGCTTACGACTTGCGGCCAATCGTCCAAGCCACAAAGATTCGGATGGAGTGCGAAATGCTTCAAATGGGGTGGTAGTGAAGGAACGTGCTTGTTAAACTGTATCCATAAAGTTTGTACAAGTACAAATACCACCTCGCAGGCCGTCTATATGGAAACTTAGAAACTCATGCACCTGGAGTAAATACCTCTACTCCAGCAATGACTTTCTTCGGGAGTGCTGTAATTCTTTTCTTGACTCTCGCAGCTGCAGTGTGCTCTTCGCCTCTCAACGACTTCAATCTACTCCCAAGGGCACTTTCCCCGGCCCAATGTTCTAGTCTCGTCTCTGTCGTTAGCGTTTTAAAGGTCTACCAGGCAACTTCCTTCTGTGAATCATTTTTATCTGTCAAGACGCAGACGTCCGTTTCAGTCACGTTAGTAAAGAAGTATTGTAACGTTCATTCTCCATTCTTAATGTTCGGACAGTACTATTACGAAGACTGTGACTACGACAACTGGGACTGCATCGTTGGTCTACCCCTACGCTGATTGTCTGATTATGATAACTGAATCATCATCTAGCACTTCAGTTCTCTTCAAAGCAGGCCAACCCCCGGCAAAAGCCCGTAGAGAGATCTACCATGCAGTGGAGGCTCGACATGCCGATTCCTACAATGCGCTGGAAAAGCGCAGCCCCTTACCGAGCTATCTTACGGCATTCGCCAGCTCTGCGGTCTCTAGCGCTTGTCAATGTCTCAGTGTACCAACGCCGCTGACTACGGTCAAATCCATTTCCACGGCCACAAGCACGAAATCCGTGCCATACCCCGTCAAGACGAGGACTGTATATCGTAAGTTTAATCTGGTTCGCTGTTTTTCGTTATCAATCATGATTTGGAATTTAAAATGCTATATGGACCCTTTTCATTTAAGAAATCCTTCTCTACCTTGCGTAGATCCGTTTCCGAACCTAAAACAAAATCCCTTCCCCAAATACCACACCGTCCCTCAAACTAATTTCGCGCCCTTTCTCAGCCTGCGCAACCCCCATCACCCGCTTCTCCCCGACCCTCCCCTACGGCCTCAGCTCCGGCGGCCCTGGCACCTCAAACAATCTCAATAACAGCATCACCAGCGTTGAAGCCTGCTGCGACCTTTGCTACTTCGGTCTCTCTAATTGCATTCAAGCGTACTATTTCTCTTACGAAGGCTGCGTTATCAGCCAGGCGAATCCCGGGAGTGTGGGCGATGGCATTGGTATCAGCAGCGTGTGCCCGACAGGACAGTTTGGGGGATTGACTTACCGGAACGATAGTAATCCCGATTTCAGGACTACGGGGGACTTTGCGGGGCCTTGTGGAATGACGTACAACAATCTTTAGGGTCTGCTTGTCTCAAATGGGGAAAATCAATCAGAGGAAGCAGGTCGCAGTATGAAGGATTTGGGAAACGAGATGTCACCGGGAAACGCAATTGAAAACGGTGTAGTCAGACTTATCGCTGTAGCCACTAGGCTTGAGATATCCAAAGTCCGCAAGAAACGATATGTCGAGAGAGATAATAGGAATGATTGTAAAAATTAGATCGGTAAATGTAAGGTAGGTGCCGGGTAGATCAGCCCTATGAATCTTTCCTGAATGTTTCCATACTCTATCCAAGCACATCCTTCAGGACTATGTTTAACTTAAAGACGACATGGCAGATCCGACCATCTGGCGTCAGCTTTCTTTTGTTCTTTTACCACTTATAATCGAGCACACTGTAGATCTGGAAACCCTTCGAAATTGGTGTCATGTTACGAAACAGAAAGATTCCACCTTTCTACATCGTATTGCAGTTTGAGAAACATACAAAGTAGTAACTGTCAACAAAGATTCTCTTCTGCATGCACCTGGTGGGATTTGGAATCCTAGCGATAATGACAGTTCTGAGAGTAAAGAGGAAAGCGAAACACAATCGACTGCAGAATCTGGCGATGAGTCTCATAATGGGTACAAAGGTGAATGCCCAGATCGAAACGCACCCACTTTTTTCAATGGAGGAACTAGCCGCGTGCAAGACACATCCGGCCTTCAACATGATGTCCGAAGAAAGATTCATTATCGAGAAATCAGTCAGCATATCAGGAAACTTATATTTGATTTCGTATTCCCACGCAAAAGGAACCAAGAAGGCGAAGAGGAGCTGATCGCCTTGGAAGAAATCGAGATTACATTACAAGCCCTGATGTCTCAGCCATTTGTCGAGGAGATAGAGCATGATGGGGTCCTATATCAGCAGACGCTTGATCGAATCACCAATATACTGACGCTGAAGGTTTTGAAATTACGCGAAACGCCATACTGGAATAAGGTTCAGCTTGACTGAGCTATCGGCAAGCGAAGGTGAGGATGTAGGTCGCGCGACCCATCTCGGAGGTCGCGCGACCCCTCCGATCATCCGAAGCTAAGACCCACGCTAACGCCCGAGCTCATACATAGATTTCATGGTCGCATGAACCTTTACACCTGCAACTACTTCATCATTGTTAGGGGCCAGCATAGAGCGAGTCATATGAGTGTAAGGTAACGAGTATATAAATGCTAAGGAAGAAAAGTATCTAGAAGGGAAGGGTCGGCTATCTATATGACTCAGAAGAACATAAGCTAACCCTGAATAGGGTTGACTTCGGAACAAGCCTATGCCCTAGCGGCGAGCGATCGGCGATAGCTCTCAGAATAGTCACCAACATAGTCATCAACATAGCCATCAACGAAGATGCGTAGCTAGAATCGTAACAATCATCAATACACAATCACTTCTTATCGACATTGATTAATCAATCATCAATCGCTAATCAATCACTATTCACTAATCAATATATTTTCAATCAAGAATGTAGAATGTTAATTAAATCATGAATGAATTCTTATTTATATGAGATTAATCTAGAATTAATCTTAGATTAAT
>JAABUW010005204.1_pt1 | contig 17092 bp, 12 predicted proteins | sample 5560081 | NCBI WGS metagenome assembly JAABUW01 (sample SAMN10711882, study PRJNA513363) | rock metagenome | isolation source: Antarctica rocks | place: Antarctica: Victoria Land, Knobhead sud | reverse complement strand
AAAGCTCATCGACGATCTTGTATGAGTTGAAACAGTCACGTTCGCGTTTTGACTGAGTGATCTCAGCTGCATCATCGAATAATCTGAAATGTACGTAGCTCAGCTTGACTCGTTCACTTGAAAAGAGGTCGACGTTGATTTCTAGCTTGTTCTGAACTTTTTCATATCAGTTCTTTCAGGTAGAGTTCTTTTCATCAGTGAACAACGAAGAATCGAGTATTTTCTGAGATCTAGAACGCTCAGAGTAGGTTGACGATGACGAGATAATCTCTCTAGCTTGTAGCCTAGCTTTCAGCTCTTCGCATCGTTTCTTCAAAGCTTTCATAGTCATAGAAGGTGTTATGATTTCAGCGAATGAGTCGTTATCTTCGACAATGAAGAATGAAGCTTCGAAACGCTCTTTGAAGAGACGAGACATGATGAAGAAGAAAGAAGAGATTGAATTGAACGAGTGTTTTAAAAGAAAGAGATCGAGCGAAGAGCGATGCTCGACAATAGAAGGTGAAGTCGTTTTTGTTGTTTGGTTTGAGAGTTGATTGATTCTCTTGATCGGTTTGATTCTCTAGCAATCAACGAAGATTCTTTATCGCTGATTCTATTAATCGAGGTGAACGATGCGTACTTAATGAGCTGTAAGTCGTCTAGCAATTCAATCAGTCTCGCTGTTGATTCTATAGATTCTCTAGTGTTGTTCTGTCTTTCGATTGCGTCGATCACCAGGTAAACGAATTTCTTTAGACTCGATCTGCCTGAACGAGTATATTGAACGAGTAATGAGTATCTGTATCGTATGGTAAACGAGATTCTTAATGTAATGTTGAGATCATGCCTAGATCATTCAATCAAAGAGACTCAAGGCTGATATGTATGTATTGCTCTTTAGAGGTAGCTATAACAAGACATTAAGAATACAGAAGAGAAAGAGTGCGAGCTCTTCTATAAATAATGGCTTGAGGCTGCGCTAGGCTCGATACAGATGTGATGTAATATGTCAGATGTGTTTGCCTAAAAGAATGATGAAAGAGGTGAATGAAGAAAGTGCTGAACAACGAGAAGAAGTGCTGAGAATGGCTCGAAGAGTTTAATAGGGGTGCGCTAGGTTCAAACTAGGCATAGCGTCATCTGAACTCTGACCGGTTCAGGCATGTTCGTAACAGAACTAATCATACGTGCCGCTTATGTTTCTTCAGTGTTTTGCTGTAAATGATAATGTCATCTAGATAGATCTGACAAAACTGATGAAGATAGTCAAATAGCACGTCGTTCATATAATGTTGATAGAAAGTCGAGTCATTGATTAATTTGAAAGACATCACGTGATATTTGTAGAAATCAAAAGAGGTGATAAAGATAGTCAAATCTTCGCTGCTTGAATGCATATGCAGTTTGTTGAAGACGACAATAATGTTTAATTGAGTCAGATACTTGCTATCTTAAATACAAGCGAGAGTTTCGTCTATTAGCAATAAGAAATAGCGATTTCGTTTGATCAAAGCATTAAGCTTTCTGTAATCTACACAGAAACGCAAGCTATCGTCTTTCTTTTCGATGAATAGTATGAGCGAAGCGTATGAAGCTGAGCTAAAAGATATGAAGTCTTTATTCAGATGCTTGATCAGATAATTCTTCATCTTTTGAAGCTTGTAGTCAGACATATGATAGAGACGACTTCGAGAAAATGTTTTCTCGTCAATCAACTCAATTTTATGATTGTAGAAACAATGAGAGAGTAGTTGATCAGTCATCGCTCGATCAAACACGTCTAGATAGTCATGATATTTTGAAGAAAGCTTAGCTTTGACTTCTTTCAAGATCTCTTCATATGAAAGCTCTTGTAGATTTACATCTTTGAGTTTATTTCTAGCTGTTTTTAGAAGTCGATCGATTTTCGTGATGATGATCACGAAAGTAGTCACATTTAATCATTTGACTAGTGATCTATATGCTGCAGTCTCTATCATTGCTATGTTTGTTGAATCAAAAGATGAAGTGAAGTTGACTGAATTAAATGATTTCACGATTTTACTGAATGAAGATGACTTCTTGCTGAGTCGAGTGATGACAGAAGAAATAGATCTCTTTAGTATTTAAGTAGAGATTGAACTCTTCTATTCTATCGCGATTTTCTTGCTTGAAAGAACAGTCGAATGAGCTTTGATAAAAGCTTTGATATGAGCTTTGAAACTAGAAAATTGAAGAAGATCATCTTTCATATCAATAGTCATCTCAATCTTGTTCATTCATGTTTTTTCAAGAATCATCTGATGTTGATCTAATCGAGTGATCAGCATAAAGACGAAACGTTTCATATGATCTTGAACAGTTAGATTTGAATAAATCGCATGAGTAATAAGCTTTTTTGCATAATGATCATCGAATTTCCTTATTGATTTGAGTTTGATTAAAGATAAAGATTCAATTTGCAAATGATCATAAACATCTTACGCAATTAATTCATCAATGAATGAATAGTCAGCTGCTTCAATGTCAATCAATGACTTTAATGAGTAATTAATTTTATTGCTAGATAGTATACATTCAGTAGTCAAAGATTTCGAAGCAAAGAAATCATTTGAGCTGCTCATTGTTGAAGAAATTAACACATCTTTCATCACGTCTTTGATGAAAGTCACTAGTTTTTTGTCTCATTCTTCAATTTCTCTGTAAATAATTTCTTCTCTTCTTTCAACATGATGATCTCATTGAGGCAAGAGATGAATGCATAAGATGTTGAAGTACTAGTCTTCAGCTGAGAGCAGTTCTTTGAAAGATGACTTGATACTTTGCAGTTGAAGCAAATGATTGACATTCTTGATTGTTCAGGTTCAAGAGTGAAAAAAGTAGCGAGTTGAACATAGCTAGTAATCAAGGCTGAAGCTGATGTCAACGAAGAAACAAAACGTTTTTTCAAAGCTGCTATCGATTTGACTGTTTATTGCTCGTCACGTAGCTGATAATTGACTCATTGTTTATTATTCACATCTTGAAGAAAGATCTTGAGCTTATCAAGTGAGCTAAACTTTATGAGACAAACTGACAACATGTTCTGAAGATGATTGTTGATTTTATTCTGAATGTCATTCATCAGAGTAATATCATCGTAGTTCAGAAAGCTGAATATTCTAGTGAATTTTGAATAGAAAGAGCTGAAGAGCTTGTTAAGCTGCTTCAGAGCAATGTATTTGCAACGACACTTTCAAATCAGATTCTGATCTTCGTAAATTTCTTTCAGATGTTTCAGTAGCTTTGATAGTGATTGATAGAGTGAGAAAGTGTCAACACGATGCTTTGCATAAATTTGCTGATCAGCATCGTCTTCTAGCCTGAAAATCACATAGACAATATGAATCTTTTCAGTAGAGTAATGATTCGCGTTGACATCAAGCTTGTCAGCTATTTTGATGTTTCATGTCTTTCAAATAAAGTTATCTATTTCAATGAAGATGAGTGAATTCAAAAGCTTGATGAACTTGTGATGATTATTTTCGTTATCAGATAGAGTAGAAGATTCTCGTTGAGAGCGAGCTTCTTTCTGATTGACTCGTTGCTCAGCTGACTGAGTATCTTGACGAAACATAGATTGATCAGCTTGACGTTGTTTTGCTCTGAAGTTCAATCGCTCGTCTTGTAGCTGATTGATCTTTTTCTCTAACTCATCATTTTTATCAAAAGCGACTTCTAGTTGTTTCACTTTCTTTTTGTAATCATCTTGTACAAAAAGTCAGTGTTCATTGAGTTGTAGAGTCAAGTCTCGCTGACTTTGAAGCTCGTTCAGCATATTAATGACTTCATCAAGTTGATTGCTGACTCAATGAAACAGTTGTTCTTCGATGTTTATGTTTCATGAAATGTCAGCTTTCTCAGCTTCGACTGAAGCATTGATGAGTAGAAGTGAAACTCTTCTATTGACAGTACTTCTAAGCAGATGAGTTGTTCAAGACTCAACTGACTTGACGTTGCATGTCATGAGAAGAAGATAGAAGTTGTTGAGATAAGAGTAGATGTTTTTTGATGAGTGAAAATTCAAAGAATCTCTTGTGAATTTCAGGTAATAATTGAGTGCTTTATTCAAAGAATTTCTTGTGAATAGAATGATGAAAATGAGTGTAGAATCGAAGAATTTCTTGCGATCTAAAATGATGATGATGCAAATTTGAAGAATTTCTTGCAAATTTTCCTTACTGAATAGATTGTTTCATATCATCTATTCGTTGATAGCAGAGTAGTAGATGATGAGCATTTATCTAATGTTAGAGATCAGCATAAAGTGAGTCATATGAGTGTCATTTAACTAGAAGATAAATGCTAAGAAAGAAAGATAGCTACAGAAAAGAAGCTGATTACATATGTGTGTTTCTCAGTCGACGCTAGACTCAATAGAAACTAATCAAGATGACAAAGCGAGAATAAATTTGACAAGACTAGAAGACTGAGTCTGACAAAACTAGAATCGTGACATTTTCTGTAGCTATCTTTCTTTCTTAGCATCTATCTTCTAGTTAAATAACACTCATATGACTCGCTTTATGCTGACTTTTAACATTAGATAAATGCTCATCAACTACTCTGCTATCGACGAATAAACGATACAAAACAATTTATTCAGTAAGAAAAATTTGCAAGAAATTCTTCAAATTTGCATCATCATTTTAGATTGCAAGAAATTCTTCGAATAAAGCACTCAATTATTACCTGAAATTCACAAGAAATTCTTTGAATTTTCACTCATTAAAAAACATCAATTCAAAACATCAATTTCTCATCTACTTTTATCTCAACAACTTCTATCTTCTCTCATCATGATACACAACGTCAAGTTAGTTGAGTCTTGAACAACTCATCTGCTTAAAAGCACTGTCAATAGAAGAGTTTCACTTCTACTCATCAATGCTTCAGTCAAAGCTGAGAAAGTGATCATCTCATGAAACATAAACATCAAAGAATAACTGTTTCATTAAGTTAGCAATTAACTTGACGAAGTTATCAATATGCTGAACGAGTTTTGAAGTCAGTGAGACTTGACTCTACAACTCAATGAACACTGACTTCTTGTACAAAACGATCACAAAAAGAGAGTGAAACAACTAGAAGTCGCTTTTGATAAAAATGATGAGCTAGAGAAAAAGATCAATCAGTTACAAGATAAGCGATTGAACTTCAGAGCGAAACAACGTCAAGCTGATCAATCTATGCTTCGTTAAGATACTCAGTCAGCTGAGCAACAAGTCAATCATGAAGAAGCTTTTATGATCTCAGTTTCGATTCATCATTCTGAAGTTGAATGAAGCTCAACTTTTGAAGCTTGCTCTCAACGAGAATCTTCTACTTTATCTGATAATGAAAATGATCATCACAAGTTTATCAAGCTTTCGAACTCATTCATCTTCATTGAAACAGATGACTTTATCTGAAAGACATGAAACATCAAAATAGCTGACAAGCTTAATGTTAATACAGATCATTACTTTACTGAAAAGATTTGTATTGTCTATGTGATTTTCAGGTTAGAAGACAATGCTGATCAACAAATTTATGCAAAGCATCATGTTGATGCTTTCTCACTCTATCAATCACTATCAGAGCTACTGAAACATTTGAAAGAAATTTACGAAGATCAGAATCTGATTTGAAAGTGTCATTGTAAATACATTGCTCTGAAGCAGCTCAACAAGCTCTTCAGCTCTTTCTATTCAGAATTCACTAGAATATTCAGCTTTTTGAACTACAACAATGTCACTCTGATGAACGACATTCAGAATAAAATCAACAATCATCTTCAGAACGTGTTGTCAGTTTGTCTCATAAAGTTTAGCTCACTTGATAAGCTCAAAATCTTTCTTCAAGATGTGAATAACAAATAACAAGTCAATTATCAGCTACGTGACAAGCAATGAACAGTCAAATTGATAGCAGCTTTGAAAAAACGTTTTGTTTCTTTGTCAACATCAGCTTCAATCTCAATTACTAGCTATGTTTGACTCGCTACTTTTTTCATCCTTGAATCTGAACAATCAAGAATGTTAATCATTTGCTTCAACTGCAAAGTATCGAGTCATCTTTCAAAGAACTGCTCTCAGCTGAAGACTAGTACTTTGACATCTTATGCATTCATCTCTCGTCTCAATGAGATCATCATGTTGAAAGAAGAGAAGAAATTATTTACAAAGAAATCAAAGAATGAGGCAAAAAACTAGTGACTTTCATCAAAGACACAATGAAAGATGTGTTAATTTCTTCAACAATGAGCAGCTCAGATGATTTTTTTGCTTTGAAATCTTTGACTATTGAATGTATACTATCTAGCAATGAAATTAGTTACTCATTAAAGTCATTGATTGACACTGAAGCAGTTGACTATTTGTTCATTGATGAATTAATCGCGCAGAATGTTTGTGATTATTTGCAAATTGAATCTTTATCTTTAATCAAGCTCAAATCAATAAGAAGATTCAATGATCATTATGCAAAAAAGCTCATTACTCATGCAATTTATTCAAATTTAACTGTTCAAGATCATATGAAACGTTTCGTTTCTATGCTGATCACTCAATTAAATCAACATCAGATGATTCTTGAAAAAACATGAATGAACAAGATTGAAATGACTATTGATATGAAAGATGATCATCTTCAATTTTCTAGTTTCAAAGCTTATATCAAAGCTTTTATCAAAGCTCATTCAACTGTTCTTTCGAGCAAGAAAATCATGATAGAACAGAAAAGTTCAATCTTTATTCAAATACTAAAGAGATTTATTTCTTCTGTCATCATTCAACTCAGCGAGAAGTCATTTTCATTCAGTAAAATCGTGAAATCATCTAATTCAGTCAACTTCGCTTCGTCTTTCAATTTAATGAACATAGCAATGATAAAGACTGCAGCATATAGATCACTAGTCAAACGATTGAATGTGACTACTTTCATGATCATCATCACGAAAATCGATCGACTTCTAAAAACAGCTAGAAATCAACTCGAAGATGTAAATCTACAAGAGCTTTCACATGAAGAGATCTTGAAAAAAGTCAAAGCTAAGCTTTCTTCGAAATATCATAACTATCTAAACGTGTTTAATCGAGCGATGACTGATCAACTACTCTCTCATTGTTTCTACAATCATAAAATTGAGTTGATTGACGAGAAAACATTTTCTCGAAGTCGTCTCTATCATATGTCTGACTACAAGCTTCAAAAGATGAAGAATTATCTGATCAAGCATCTGAATAAAGACTTTATATCTTCTAGCTTAACTTCATACGCTTCGCTCATACTATTCATTGAAAAGAAAGATGATAGCTTGCGTTTCTGTGTAAACTACAGAAAGCTCAATGCTTTGATCAAACGAAATCGCTACTTCTTATCGCTAATAGACGAAACTCTCGCTTGTATTCAAGATAGCAGATATCTGACTTGATTGAACATCATTGTTGTCTTCAACAAACTGCATATACATTCAAGCAGTGAAGATTTGACTATCTTTATCATCTCTTTTGATTTCTACAAATATCACGTGATGTCTTTTGAATTAATCAACGGCTCGACTTTCTATCAACACTATATGAACGACGTGCTATTTAACTATCTTCATCAGTTTTGTCAGATTTATCTAGATGACATTATCATCTACAGCAAAACATTGAAGAAACATAAGCGACACGTACGATTAGTTCTACATAGACTACAAGAGACTGATCTTCAGATAAATATAAACAAATGCAAGTTTCATGTTCAGAAGATCTTCTTTCTGAAACTATTGCTATTCATCGAAGAACTAAAAATGAATCTCAGAAAAGTACAAGCAGTAGTTGAATGATCTACTTCTACAAATCTCATTCAGATGCAGTTCTTTGTTGACTTCTGCAATTTCTATCGACGTTTTATAAAGAACTTTTCGAAGATTGTTCATTCTCTGATTCAACTAATTCAAAAAAAGATGATATTTGAATGAAATCAAGCTTGTCAAATGATCTTTGATTATATGAAGAAATGAATGACTGAAGTCTTTATTCTTCGTCATTTTGATCAGAATAGAAAGACTATTCTTGAAACAGACTCATTCAACTACGTCAATGATGACATACTTTCTCAGTATGATGATAAAGAAACATTGCATTCAATGATTTACTACAGCAAGAATCTGAGTCTCGCTAAGTGCAATTACAAGATCTATGACAAGAAACTACTAGCAATCATTCATGCCTTCAAGCATTGATGATCTGAGCTGAAATTGACTGAGCTACTCATCAAGATGTTCACTGATCATCAAGCTTTAACGTCATTAATGAAAGATAAAAAGTTAAGTAGATGTTAAATGCGCTGAGTACAAAAGCTTGTTGACTTCAACTTCAAAATCATGTATCGCTCAGACAAATAAAACATCAAAGTCAATGCATTGACTCGTTGAGTCAATTCAGTTTCTAGAAGCTTTGAGAATGAATGATGTTGCTATCAGTAAACTACTATTCTCACGTTGAATCGAATGAAAATCGCTGATCTAGAAGAGAAAGAGAACGATGAATCAATTTATGAATTGATTCTAGAAGTTAACAGAATCAACGAGAATTGTATTCTACTTCATGAAGTTGTATTAAAAGATGAAGCTCAATACAAAAATACTAAATTAAGAAATTGTCAAGTTCAGAACAAAATACTATATCAAGATGATCTTTTATGAGTTTTCTTCAATGAGCATCTTCAAATGAAGTTAATTCGAAAAGTTCACGATCAATCTTCTATTGATCATCTTGAAATTCTCAGAACAATGAAGATCAAATGAAGATACTACTATTGATCTTCAATGCAAAAGACAATAAATCAATATATTCAAAACTGCTACATTTGTCAGCGATCAAAGACTTTTTGAGATAAATTCAATGAACTACTACATTCTTTACTCATACTTGAACAGTAATGAAAGAACATAGTCATGAATTTCATCATCGACTTATCTTTTTCGAAAGGCAAAAACGTCATACTAACAGTGATATGTAAACTGTCAAAGAAACGACATTATATTTCTTACTTCACTGATGACGAGAGAATCACAGCAGAAAAAACAGTCAAGCTAATGCTTCAGTGAATATATTAAATACATGATTTACTCGATTTCATTGTTTTGAATCGAGGTTTTCAATTTACCTTCATTCTATGAAAGTTACTTTGCAAAAAACTAGACATTAATCTTTGACTCTTCACAGTCTATCATTCTCAGATTGATGATCAAAGTGAACGAGTCAATCAGAATGTCAAAAGATATCTTTGATCTTTCTGTTTATACATGCAGAATGACTGAGCTAAGCTACTACTCATGATTGAGTTCATCGACAATAATGCTCTGTTCTCAGTCATCTTCTTGATCTCTTTCTTTCTAAACAAAGACTTTCACTCTCGTATGAGCTTTGAACTCGATGTCATCAAATATGAAAGTTCTCATGAACGCTTGCAGACAACTAAAGTCAAGAATATATCTGAACATATGAACAAAACACTGAAGTTTGCTTGCAAGTCGCTAGTCAAAACATGAGAACAAATGATGAAACAAGTCAATAAGCATAGAAAAGAAGTTGATTACAAGGTTGAATCAAAGATGTTTCTGAATGAAAGAAACATCATTACAGCGAAATCTTTCAAGAAGTTAGATAATAAAATGCTCGATTCTTTCATCAATCTAGATTTCATCGACTCTTCATATAAACTGAAATTATCAGAGTTTATGCATGTTTATGATGTATTTCATTCTGATCTGCTTCGCTCTGTCGTCGATGATTTCTTGTCTGATCAAAAGAATGAATTCTCAGATTTAATAGTGATAAACGACGAAGATGAGTGAAAAATCGATGATATATTGAATTCTCGTTGATATCAAAGACGACTTCAGTATAAAGTCAAATGAAATGACTATGACAATGATCTCAATTGATACAACGCTGATGATGATGAATTTATGAACGCTCAGAAGATTGTTGATGATTTTCATATTTGATACTTGAACAAATCGCGCTAATCGACAATTCAATCAATCATGATTTAACAGATCTGAGTCTGTAAAATTATGATTGAGCAATCAATCGAGTCGAGCAGAAAATACATTCATGCGAACATAAATTGTTGAAGAGAAAGAGTAATGTCATGATTCTAGTCTTGTCAGACTCAGTCTTCTAGCCTTGTCAGATTTATTCTCGCTTCGTCATCTTGACTAGTCTTTATTGAGTCTAGCGTCGACTGAGAAACACACATATGTAGTCAGCTTCTTTTCTGTAGCTATCTTTCTTTCTTAGCATTTATCTTCTAGTTAAATGACACTCATATGACTCACTCTATGCTGATCTTTAACAATCTCTGAGTTGCTGCTCTTCTGTTGTCGCTTCTGCTCTTGCTACATTGACTTATGATGATGTTTTGAATGTGAAACGCATATTTTCTTATGTTTGTAGTTGTTTATTAAGAAGTTGAATGAATGTCTTCAACTTCTGTACATTCTTCGTGATGAATGCATCTTGACTTTTAATCTTTCTTTCTGAGACGTTTTGAAGACGTCGAATCAGCTCTAAGATCACTTCTTTTCATGAGTGATCTTTGCTCTTTTCTTTCTCTAATGTCGATGTCTGTGTTAGTAAATCAATGATACTGATAACTTTCATCTCATCATTGCATGAGTGTTTAGACCTCACGTTGTTGTCTCTCTGCGATGAGTCAACGCTGCTTGCAATCATCATTGAATCAGCATTACTGCTGCTCATGCAATTTGTCATCGTCTATTCATCTACTTGATCTTTTCTCTCTCGTTTATAATGCTCTTTTCAAAAGTTCATTTTGCGTGCGTTGTGATTGTTTTTTGATTTTCGTAATAATGATCTGCTTTTCATAGTTGATTATAAATTGAACGATGATAGAAAAACACTGTCGAGTATAATTATTTGCACAGTGAACGTGAAACTCTCTTCTAGTTAATTTCTCAAGTGTTAAAGAACGAGAATGTTAGCAAGAAAAACTCTTCATTCAATCAAATAATTTAAACTCACGTTTTAATATTATCTTCAATGAGTAATGATTTAACTCATGTTTCAGATCTTCATTTACATGTTTAGTTGAAGAAATAAACTTTAATAGTAAACACTAGATTTATTTTGCTTTCATCAAGTTGTTTAATTCAAATTATCAACAATAATATATACAGATCATGCAAATTTATTCTCATGATGTTGAGTTAACATGATTTTATCTGTAGTTAACCGTACTGAAACTATAGTGTTATCTTCAAAAATCAGTGCTTACGTATCTTATCATCAAATATCAATGTGCATTTTCGTGTACATTTGATTTTCACTGACGTTGTATACTTTGATTGATGCATATTTCAGATTACTTGCAAATGAATGATGTTTTAAGAGAAATTTCAAGATGTTTATCATGTTTCTGTACTGAATCTTGAATATATCTGTTTCAATCTCTGAATTCATTGATGAGATCTTTAAAGATGTTTTGAATCAACTATCATCAAATATTTCGTGAAATATATTGTGTAGAATGCTTCTAAATTGATCTGCATTCTTGAAGATATAATCAGCATAATGAATCTTCTGAAACGAGATCTTGAAGTATTGATTAATATCTTCGCTACTGACTTTCGCATTCAGAAATCACTGTGCAAGAGAAAAATCTTTCTTGTTTGAAAAAAGAAGTCATTCTGATTGAAGATTGTCATTTAAGAATGATTGTGAATCTTGCTTAAGTTTACTGTAGTTTGAAATGATTTTTATGAGTTTGATATATTGTTCTAGCAATTTATCAATGCTTCGTCTCTTTGTATCATTCGTCTCATCATAATTGTTTACTTTAATGAATGAGAAAGTACATGACAAATTGATAAATCTTTTAAAATCAAGTGATATTCATGCAATTGAATTTTGAAAATGCTTCTGATCATCTGAAGCTTCTACGTTTTCTTCTGTACTTTGCTTGAAGTCAAAGATATCAGTATCATTCATCATGATTATTTCATGTCATAAATCAGTCTGAAAGTATTTGCATGTGTTGATATACTCATTGACTGCTGAGTTCTCTTTTCTTAAATATTTCTCGAAAAACTGCACGTCATTTTGCAACGTCAAGCAGTGATTAAAGTGATATATCAGATCTTGTGTGATTCTCAATATCATTTCACATGCATAACAGTTTCGCTTCATGCTTGAAGCTGATTTCGAAAAAGTAGATTGTAGTGAGAGAAACAATAAAGAACATTGATTGACACATTTGACAAATTGTATCACGCTGTCGCTATTTCTAATCAGTATCTCTGTTGATACAAGTACATTGAACTATGAAATGTCAAAATAGCATGCAATACAAAGAATAAAATAATCAGAAATTAATGAGATCTAATATAGCAGTAGAAGCAATAACTCTTGTTTTACTTCTGATCAAGCAATTTGTTCTTTTTTACTCAAAGCTTTTTGATGAAAGCAAATTTCTCTGAATTACAGCGAGTTTAAGATAAATTATCGTAAATTTGAAATGCTTTGCACATCTCAATATTTACATCGAAATTTGTGAGTGGAAAGCAAATTTCTCTAAATTATCATTGATTTGAGATAAATTATCATAAATTTGAAATGCTTTGCACATTTTAATATTTATCTTGAAATTTGTGAATTGAAAGCAGATTTCTTTAGATTATCATCAATTTGAGATAAATTATCGTAAATTTGAAATGCTTTCACAAAATGTTCAATCAGCTAGTATGTTATAATCATAGTCTCTGCGCTTTGATAATTCTGTAAAATATTAAAGATCATTTTATATAAAGAGAATTTAATGTGCAATACTCTTCAGATTAATGAGAAGATGAATACAAATAATTTGTTATCAAAGTGTGTTATGAGCAAATTTGCTTTTGCTTAGCATAATTTGCAACATGAGAATGAAAGTTAATCTTTGCTTCATTTTTAACTTATCAATTCACAATTCTTTGTTCTTTTGATATTCATTATTGTAATAAGCACTCTCACTCTGTCTGTTGCAAAGCTCAGTGCATACATCATTTATTATCAGCGTGTAGTGAAATCTGTAAGTGATTCAAAATAGGAAAAATGTCACATGTATTTTTATCTCACTTTTCAACATCATGACAGTAATCACTTCACATTTTATCATATGATTTCTAGAAATTTTCAGAACTGACAACAATATTTATATATTTGTTAATCTTTTAATATGTCACGAAGATTCAAGTTGATTTCAGATATGCAAGCAGACTTTAACTATAATAAGATTTCGTTGAATTGAATTAAGATGATGATCACTCAAGATCTTGATATTGATGATGACAAGTATGATGCATTGAAGATATGCATTAAACAAATGTTGAGAAACATAAGATTACTTGAAACATCACTTGATAATAAAATTGAAAAAGAGACAGTCAGAAAGATTGCAATCATCATAAATGATGAACTCTTGCACTCTTTGATAGAAAATCATCAAGTAACATGAAAAGATGCATGTTTTATAAAGTGAGTGAGATGAATAAATAGTAAGAAGAGAGATAGAGCAACGAGCATAAAGACAAAGAGATTTGCTCATCTGATTAAGCAAGCACAACTCAACTCAGTCTCATCATTCATTTTATCGATGATGATTGACTTTGATTGCATGATCTTGACTTTGAATGATACGATAAATAATAAGACGATTCATCATTCACAGCTTTTCATAGCAAATGAAAAGCAAAGCAATATCACTCTGAAGAACGTTAATTTCAATAATTATCAAAGATAGCTTGTTAGCAAGACAATGTTCAACTTCGAAAAGAAGAAAATTATCTATGAAGTCAAGAACTTTGAAAAAGTTGAGATCAGAAATGCAGTCAACTTTCATGTTACATTAACAGATATGACAAAGAAGAGAATATTCTATTACATCTTTCAAGTTAGACTGATTGTCAAGTCAAGTTTCGAGTTGACATTTTGAATTCAACTCAATTCAAAGTTGAGTTGCTCACATTTTCAACTTAACGCGACTTGATTCGACTGAGAATTGAGTCAACTCAACTCGACTCGTCAAGAACTTAAGCTTGACATCAAGAGAGCTAAATATAGAAATTTTTCCGATTTTTTGCTTTTGCATTACCTTTTTGCATTATCTTTTTGATAGAAGTCATAACGAAAAACATGAAGACTATATGATAGAGAGTCATGAAGAAAAGCTATGATAGAGAAGTCATGATAGAGAAGTCATGAAGAGAAGCTATAGAGAAAAGTCATGAAGAAAAGTCATGATAGAAAGTCATGACAAGAAATCATGAAGACTGTTTGGTAGAAAGATTTGGTAGAAAGTCATGACGAGAAACATAAAGAGAAACATGAAGGGAAACATGACGAGAAACATGACGAGAAACATGACGAGAAAACATGAAGATCGTTTGACTTTGATAGAGAGTCATGACGGGAAAACATGATAGAAAGTCATGAAGAAAAACCATGTAAACTGTTCAATCAAGCTATTTACATTTATCTAATATCTTGTCGAGTTGAGTCGAGTTTTCGAGTCGAGTTGTCGAATCAAGCTTCTCAACTCAACTCAAGTGCTTGAGTTCAACTTCTCAACTTGACTCGACACTTTTTCAAAAAAATTTCAACTCAACTTGATACTTTTCGAGTTGAATACTCGACTCGAACTCAAGTACTCGACTTGACGCAATCAGTCTATTTCAAGTTCAAGCTATAGAAAAACGTAAGAGAAGTGAACATGAGAATTTCATGCAGTGTTTGAGCAGCACAGTTGAAAGTACAGATAACTTCACTTCATTCAAGATTTCATCAGAAGATGAAAGTGAACAATTCATCATAAAAAAGCGAAAGTTTCGCAGAAAAGCTCATCTCAATGTTTCAATGATGATTCTTGAAGTTCTCAATGTCATCAAGACTGTCAGTTTCAATGAATCATTCTCTTCAACAACAGATTCTTTGACAATTAATGATGATTTAAACATGAGAGAAGTGATGAAATACAATCAAAAGCACATCGATCTGTCTTTCATCATCAACTTCATTCATATCACTCAGATGTAAATGCAAGTGCAAAGCAATCATGTAGTAAAACATGCTAACTTCATGATATAGATTCAAAGATCTGCAGAAACAATAAGCATGCATTCAAATGAATGAGAATATATTTCTTAAAGTTTTACAGTTTTGAAAACGCGATTTAAGCTATACAGACATCAACGATAAGAAAATCAACAAAGATGCAGATGCAGATCAAAATGTGCAAATAGAGAGTATAATACAAATTCTATTACTCATACAAGCGTTGAAATTATATTGACAACTTCATGTTGAAAGAACGATTCAATATGAAGAATTTCAATGCAATTAAATGAGAATGAGAAAGATAAGTTTTTTTTGCTTTTTGAAGCTACAGACAAAATAACATACTTACTTTTCTTTATTTACAAATCATTCAAGTCATAGAATTGATAGTGATGAAGCATTGACTTCATCTTGCTCATGCAAAAGTCAATCTCTTTTATAAGAAGCTTGATGATAAACATCTGCTTATTGAATCTCAGAAATTTTCTCAGAATCTTGAGATGAAATGTTTGTTACGAGCGTACCAAGGCTGAATAGAACTAGTCAGTGTCTCTAGCTCAGATCTGACTCAGCCTCTATTTTCTTTCACCAACATCTCTTTGTTCAACATCATCTTCCTTTCTACATCACATTCTACCCGTGTCACAAACACATCTTCTTCAAGCTTAACGCAGCCTCTGAATATTACTTAAATAGAAGCTCTTGTACTCATCTTCTTCTGTATTCTTAATATTCAGTTATAGCTACCTCTAAAGATCAAGCACTATTCAACTCTGACTTTCGCTGATTGACTCACCTAGACACGATTCTGACATTATATTAAGAATTCGTTAACCACACGATACTGATCTCATTATTCATTCAACATACTCATACAGACAGAACGAGTCTAAAGAAATTCGTTTACCTGATGGTTGACGCAATCGAAAGACTGAACAACACTAGAGAGTTTGATAGAATCAACGACGAGGCTGTTTGAATCGCTAGACAACTTACCGCTCACTAAGTACGCACAGTTCAAATCGATCAAGAGAATCAACCCATTCTCGTGAAACAGACGAGTGAAAATAAGCTGTTCAACTCGATTAAGAGAATCGACGATAAAGAACCTTCGTGAATTGCTCAAGAATCAAACCAACAAACAAACCTCATCTTCTTTGTTGAAGATTAAACATCATTCTATACTTCTTTCTTCTTCAATCGCCGAGCATCATCATTCGTTCGACCCCCTTTTCAAACAAACCTCATCATGCCTAGCCGTTCGCCTACTGAAGAGCGTTTCGAAGAATTTCGAAATCGTTTCTCTCAAACCTCTGATGCTGATTCATCGAAACTCTCTAGTGCTGAACCATTCATCAGTGAAGACGACGAGTCATTCGCTGATACAGTAATATTCCCTGTTTCTATCGAAAACTGAAAGGTTCGATGCATGGTTCTCGACAGAGAAACGAATCGACTCAACAAGCTGAGTAATCAACGAGACGATGAAATCAAAGAGTTGAAGACTAGGCTTCAAACTAAAGAAATCACTTCTTCTGATTTCACCTACTCTGAGCGTTCTAGATCTCAGAAAATACCTGATTCTCTCTGATTTACTGACGGAAAGAATTCTACTTGGGAAAACTGATACGGCAAAATTCAGGATAAACTAGAGATCAACGTCGACCTCTTTTCAAATGAACGAGTCAAACTGAGCTATGTACATTTCAGATTATTCGATGACGCAGCTGATGTCGCTCAATCTAGACGCGAACGTGACTGTGTCAATCTCTATAAGATCGTCGATGATCTTTTGAAAGAACTAGCTGAGTTGTTCAATGATTCAGATAAGAAAGTCAACTTTCGTAGAAAATACTACAACTTGGTTCAAGAATCAAAGAAGTTCAGCGAGTTCTACACTCAGTTTCAACGATTATCTTTCTATCTAGAGTATCACGAAAAGCAACTGATCGTCGATCTGAAAGATAAAATAAACCCTCGTCTTCGATTCGTTTGAATAGGTC
>JAABUW010005201.1_pt1 | contig 17102 bp, 20 predicted proteins | sample 5560081 | NCBI WGS metagenome assembly JAABUW01 (sample SAMN10711882, study PRJNA513363) | rock metagenome | isolation source: Antarctica rocks | place: Antarctica: Victoria Land, Knobhead sud | reverse complement strand
CTCTGCTTAAAAGCACTCCCATAAGTCTTCTTGACTTCTGCCTCAACTTCCGTCAGCTGACTTGTTTGATTCCCCTCGAAATCTGGCGGGGAGCAGTGGTCAACTTCGGTAACAAGGCATGAGCTAAGCAGACCCGCAAGTCTGACCTCGCGCGGGCCAGGCACACAGGCACTGTGCAGGCCTGAGCGCAGCAGCATGGCTGCAGGAGCCGGGAAGCTCAGGTTCACAGTGCATTCGACATCTGGAGAGGTACGCTATGCTTTGTTGCTCCCAGCAGCAATATCACAACACGTGGGTGAGCAGTCCGGCTTCTATAGGACCCAGACTACCCAGCTCGAGAGTTGTTGTTTCATAGCCCTCAAACACGGGGCTGGCAGAGTCCCAGGTACCGATCCTAGCACGTTTTGTCTAGATCAAGCCTTGCTGCAGGTTTATATACACTACCGCACATCTGCCTGTACCCTGCAGGTTCTGCAGCTACCCCCAGGAGGTTGTACTGCGGCTTGAGGAGCCAGCCAAACTCGAGCAAATCCAGATTCTGTCTCATGAGTACAAGGTATTGGCAGCTCTCAAGTTCAACAGGACTCTTTAGGCAGCTGCTCAGCTTCAATATGCCGTGACGCTGCCTTGCAACTTGCAGATACCAACCAAGATTGAAATCCATGTTGGCTGCTTGCCGCCTGGCACGTCAGACCCAGAGCAATGCGTCATGAAGCGTCTTGGGTATCTCAGCTTCAACAGCAATGAGCGCACAGGCCATCAGGCTCGGGAATTGAAGAGCGTGAGGGTGAACAGTGATGCGTATCTACTGCGCTTGGTGGTGCAACGCTGTCACACCAACAAGCTCAACATATACAACCAGGTTGGCAAATGCAATGCTTGACAATGTTGCTCACGGTGGTTGCACAACATTCTAAGCAATTGACATGCATATTTCTGATGCTACTGTGATGGTTAGTACAATCTAACCTCACATACCTTATCTATCTGTCAACAGCTAAATGCAGCATATATTGATTGTCATACGCAACCAGCAAACTAGGCTCATGCAGTCACTGCAAGCCAGAACTCACAGCCTGCACTACTGCCCATATTGTCCGCATCCATCAAGACATGCCTCGTGCCATTCACCACGCATGCCTGTCAAGCACATCAAAGATGGTCGGCATTATGCTTCTTTTGCCTGACTAGGTTGGCATCATAGCTCTGAACTTGGTGGGTCAAGTCATCCAGACAGAGAACCTGCCGGGAGTACCCAGCTATGTCAGCAACCACTACCAACCCAGCCACATTAGCGCAGCTGCCGGTGCAATGGCTGACCTGTCTCTGGATGTCAATGTGGACCCCATCACTGCTGGCAAGATCAGGGAGATCAACAAACACAAGGAGGCAGCAGTAGCAAAGGAGGACTACGACGAGGCCAAAAGGCTCAAGCTGGCCATTGAAAGGCTCAAGGCTGTAGGGCAAAAGGTGGCACAGCTTGAGGCCAGGAAAAGGCAAGCAACTTTCAAGCGCATCTGGCTCTTGGCAATGTCACATATGGCATCAGCATCAATGCAGACTGCTGTCACAGAGTGTCCTGGACGAATAGTGGTCTGTACAGGAATTACTCCATGCAGCATGCTGCTGATGCTGAAACATTTGCGTCATGCTGTGAAGAGAGTTACCCAGTGTATCAGGCGTTCAATAAGAGGTTTGCAATGCTGGTGTAGGGTGGCAGTTGAGCGTGAGGACTACGACATGGCCAAAGCGCTGAAGCAGGACATAGACAAACTTAGGGAGGCAGGAGAAGCAGCAGCAACTGGCCAGATTGCTGAAGTGCCCAAGTCACGCAGGGCAACAGACCCAGAGGAGATCTTCAACAGAGTGCTGGGCAGGTGGGTTGCAACCTGCCCAGTCGGCATCACGTGTATGGCGTGCCCACAGACATTGTGAAAACCCATCCCCATGAGTTTGCATGACAAGTGAACATGTCGATACTGGGCAGCCCGGTGTACTACTTGGCTTCTCATCAAATTGACGCCAAAAGGCGTAGTTTTTCCTCTTCTTTTCTGTCAATCTCTTGCGTCTGTATGTGCAGTAGGAAGGCTTCTGCTGCTAGTTCTGGAAGACCCAGCTCAGGTCAGCTGTCAGAGGCGCCCTCCAATGCTGCTGCCATGCCGCCACTGCGCTCTCAGCCCTCTGGAGGGGCTGCAGCCATGCCCTCAACAACTCAGGAGCCAGATGCTGCGTCACCACCACAAGGTGAACCCACCTACCTGCACAGCAAGAGCCCTTTGATGTGGGTGTTTCCACGTTGAGTGCACTCCATATGTTGAACTCTGACACGCTCAGCTGATTGGGATTGTTAATTTCAGTGCCATACATTGTTCATTTGCATGTGCAATTGCAGGTGAACTGATATAGGTCAGTATGCTGGAGCCAATGTCAGATGTCAGCTTAGCTGTCAGCTCTTGCACCAAAGAGCACTTGTATGTCCTTGGTGGCAGCCACATGCACTTGATATGCTGGACATCTGTTTTTAGAGACAGTAACTCAGAGACTGTAACTCAAACAGGCTGTAACTCAAACACTGTCACTCAGAGATTGTATCGTAGAGATCAAGTCGCAGAGAGTGCGATTGAGCAACTGTAAATCAGAGACTGCACCTCTTACATTGTCAACCTGTGGGTGAATCTCAGAGCTCTGACAAGTATGCAGCTCCTGATACAAAAGCAACTATCAGGCTGCAATCAACACAACTTCTGGGCAATGCAAGTGTCCGCTGAAAAGTACTGCTGTGTTTGCAGCACCACCGCTACAAAGGGAGGACTCCAACAGTGATAGGACACCAGCTCAGGCCTATGATGACAGGCCGGCAAGGGCAAGGGGCTCCTATACAGGCAACGACGATGATCCCCCTACCCTGCCTGACCCTGTAGCTGCCCCAAGGGCTAGGCCAGATCAGCCCCCTGCGCCTCCAAAAGGTACCTTCTGTCCCTGGCCGGCCTGCCTGCCTGTGTCATGGGGTAATGCAGCCTGCATGCTCACATCAATACCTGTTTACAAGCCAACATGCTCCTGCAAGATGGCCTGTGGACAGACATTGCATTTATGTCTGCTTGTGTGTCCCAGACAAGCATTCTCTCCATGTCCACTGCATATAGGTGAAACGCATCGCGTCTGTCTACTCGATCTAGTTATGTAGCTTAGCTGGCATGTGTATGCAGTGATGGTTGATAGCAGATGCCTGACAAACAGGGTCACTCACCATCGCATCAACTCCAGCATTGCAACTATCCTGGAATGTTTATGAGAGTTCGTGGTTGCTCTTCAACTACTATGTCTTCCCTCCAATTTGCATGTGAGATCGATGTACCCTTGTATCTGCAGAGCATCTCCCAGAAGGCTTCCCGCCAGATCTTCCCGCCCCCGAGCCCCTCCCCCTGGCGGACGCCAAGGACGCAGAGGCACTAATAGATGCAGTGGGGGAGTACACAGTGCGGGCCCTGTACAGCAAGACATGGCAACTCAGGGAGGCAGCTCTGATGAGCATTGAGAAGGTCCTGAAGGGGGGTGGGGTCCAGGGGCACAAGGGGGATCTGTTCAAGGCCCTTTCTAGGGCCCTGCTGAGGAGCGTGCAGGACAAGGTTGCCAATGTCTTCCAGCTCACCCTCCAGGTAATCATCATCTGTGCTGCATGTCTGCATGTCAAATCAGCTGAATTCTTAGCATGTACCTCACATTTGGGATCTGTTTCACATTTAGGACCTACCTCTAGTGTTCCCTGCATGTGATTCGCGTTCACCCGCACGAGCAATCACGCCAAGTCTGCGATATGGCACAAGTTAGTTTAGATGTGTGGACCTACCTCACATGTAGGACTTACTCCACAGTTAGGACTTACTTCACATTCAGGGTGTAGCTCACATGACGATGCGCACAGCCTCAATGCATAGGATGCATGATGCATGAGCAGCGTTTTGAACCAGCCAAAATGCTTTTTGTAAGTGGTTCATGTTGCCTACGTTGAGCTCAACCTGAACACTATAGACAAAAGGAGGCATTGATCCTGGCAAGGGGGGTGCTCCTGTTTCAATCAGCTAATGCTGCAGCACCATTACGCTCAAATCCAGGAACCCTGCATGCATACAAGCCAGCTCATTACACCATTATGACAATGATTATGATTGTGATATTGATAATGACAATGACAATGATGATAACAATACAAGTTTGAAAAAAACGCTTGCCAGCTCATGATGAGCTAGGTGCATGCAGGACAAGTCTTGTCTCTCCACTGATCTCTCCAGCTTTCACACTGGTCTACAGGTACTGCGAGCATTGATAGAGAAGTATGCTGCTGAGGCTGGAGGGCGAGAGGTGACCTCCCTGGTGTCCGACCTGTTGCCCATCCTCATTGACAAAGCTGGCGACAACAACACTCGCATCAGGTGTGAACTCTGACATGGTTGAACAATTGTTCATATGCATACCAGACTGCAGATCGTATGTTGGTGTTTGAGACACACACTGTGCCTTTGCAAGGCGTGCTGACAGTTTGTGCATGCAACAAAAGGCCTGTCTTCATTCAGACCATGTTGCGTGTGTTGTTGTCATGCTGTGTATATTTGCTATGCTGTTGCAGCTTTTGTCACAGAGCAGGCAGCCTGTCTTGTAAATTCCTGTGCCTTGATCTCAAGCCAAATCACGCCCTGTAAATAGGCTCAGCTGGCTAGGACTTTCAGGTTGCATAAGCTGCCTGAGACGCTTTGATTTCGTTGATTGAGAGGCAAAAGATGCCCTTGTCCAGTCCCAGAGGTCAGCATGAAGAAGTGTGTCTGATTCAGAACACATCAACACACGATGTTGTTACCACACTGAGTGCCAACACAGGACCTCGTACAGGGAGGAGCTACTCAGGACTGTACACCCTTGACCTGTAGCAGCGGGACACTCAACAAACAAACAAACAAGCAATTGACTGCACAAACAAATGAAGAAATGAATGGAATTGTGAAGGGCTTGCATGTCTGCAGGGACTCTAGTACAGACACAGTGCTGTGGCTAGCGCACAGGCAGGACGTGAACATGTCAGGCATGCTGGCAGCGTTCACACGACCTGTCAAGAACCAGAATGCATGGCGGCCAGTGTATGGCCGCCTGCAGCTCATCAACTCCTTAGTGCCCCTGTTTGGGGTCAGCAAGGGGTCCGAGGGGGGGTTCCAGCTGGAGCCCCTCATGAAGTTTGTGGGCAGTGCTTTCACCAGTGCCAATGCTGAAGTGCGAAGTCAGGCAGTGAAGGTCACACTGTTGCTGTACAGCAAGGTAATCATAGTGATGACAACAATAGCAATAGTAATAATACTGACAATACGAAGAGTGATATGCATAAGAGTAATAACAACAATAATGTTCATGCTGGCCGGCTCATCATGAGCTGGGTTTGTGCAGGGCAAGTCTTGTCTTTCTGTGCAAAAGGACCCAAGGTGCTTGCCTGTATTATGACGGTTAGGATACTCTTCAGACTCCACTACATAGCAAGGCTGGAGGGTTGCAAAAGTTGTAGTGTATGCCCAACAGACTTGCTTTTGGGTGTCTCGTGCCTTGGCTGATGCACAGCATGGCGAGCACAGCCTAGGCTGTTGCTGTGCTGACGTGAGACTTACTGATATCAAAACCTTGACACACTGCTGCAACCACGGTGATCAGGCCTAGTGTATGGAGAAAACCTGAAAATGCTTAGCAAGGGTGATGCAACACACCAGCTAGGCTGATGCAACATGTCAGTGTGCGCACCTTTTCAAAAGTTCATTCAGGCATGCTTATTGTGAGTCAAGCGGTCTATTTGTACCAGACGCTTAGGGACCGCGCATGTTGAATACATGAACAAGGACGCAAGCATGCATGCATAAATGATCAGATGAGTGGTTGCATCAATCAATGAATGTTCTGGATGGATGGATGGATGAACAAACAAACAAACAAATGAATGAGTGAATACATCATGTGCATGCGTATCAATGCTGCCAAGCTGCATATAGGTTGGTCCATCAGTTCAAAAGTTCCTGCCAGAAGATCTCAATCCAAAGATCAAGGAGCAGCTAGACAATGAGATGGGGGACCCACAGGGCACGGGGCCCCCTCCTGGGCCCCCTCCTGCTGCTGCCTCTTCCTCGTCAGCACCCGCACCTGCCAAGAAGCCGGCGGCAAACGCAAGCAGGAAGAAGAGTGATGCCGACAAGGCAGCGCAACAGCATGTGCATCAGGCAGCAGCAGCGCAACGAGGGCAACATCAAGCGACAGACCATGCTCTTGCAGGTAATGCATGCTTTCCAATTTAAGTTAGGCTTGGAAAACAGGCTTTACATGTAGGCTTGTTGCAGCTCTTCTATGTGGCTCTTCTGTGTACTGGTTACGGTATACAAATTTGACATAGGGGGTGCAGGGTGATTCACTGGTCTCTGTTTCACCTGTCTGGTCCTCTGCTGAAACAGTAGTTGTTGAGCAGCAAGCAGGGTGACTCCGGGGCACCATGATGCAGTGCTGGCAACAGCCCTCAGCTCTGCTGCATGCAGCGCGCCCTGACAAGTGCACACTTTGTGCAAACTTCTTCCTTGCACTTGACTCACATGGGTGCATTTGACTCACATGTCTGCAGTTGACTCATACATGTGCATTTGACTCACATGCCTGCAGCTGACTCACATCGGTGCACTGCTGTCAGACAGCATGAGCCAGGCATACCATGCACGTCTAACAGCACAAAGTAGAGCTCCCAAATCTGAACCTTTGTCATGCCTGCATTGTCTACAGAGCACAGTCAGGACGATCCCAGGGCATATGAAGCAGAGCTGGCAGCGCGAGAAAGGGCCCTAGGGCCTGACCACCCGGATGTAGCAGAGTCCCTGACCAACATAGCCATCCTGTACAACCAGCGCCTGGAGTTTGCCAAGGCGCAGCCTCTGTATGAGCGGGCCCTGCGTATCTATGAGAAGGCGCGGGGGCCTGACCATGCAGATGTTGCCCACTGCTTGACAGACTTGGCTGTGCTGCATCTGGAACAGGTGGGCTGCCTCTTGACAGTTGCGGTCTAGACTGAAATGTAACGATTGTGGCGGTTTCTTTATCTTCCTGCTGGCAAATGAGAGTTGAGTTTCCAGAATTGGAAGCTGTGCCAGATCTGACAGATGGTCTTGACATGACTGCATATAGCATAGCTGTGGTGGATCTGCTCTCATGCAACCTGTCTGTGATGCACGTTTGCAGCCTGCAATTGGTAGGTGGGTGGTTTTCAGAGGCTTAGCCTGTCCAAGGTGTACATAGGAGCGTGCATGCATGCATGCATGTTTGGTGCAGCATGCATCTTGGTCTCATTACTGCTTTGACTTGTTGAGTACCACCAGTGCTTTACACCTGGATTCATGCACGTTTTGCAGCCAAAAGACTGTCACCAGCTTTGCCATGTTACACAACCTGTCGGCTTGCTTTAGCTCAGTCTGAGCTTGTGGTGAGTGCAGGGGCGAGATGACATTGGCAGGCCCTTGTTACAGAGGGCATACGACATCCAGAACAAAGCATTAGGGCCAAATCACCCTGATGTGCTGGCCATTGCAGACGTACTCAATAGTGAGGATGACTGATATGTGATATGTATACCAGTCGAAAAGCATGCCTACCAGAGTATGTGACGGTGAAAACGTTCGGTGCAATCTGCATCGATGAACAGCGTATTGTGTACACAATTTGTGCAGCAGTTTGACTGTTCCTAGATTCCAATAACACGGTTTCTGTGCACAGTGACTGGCTGTGCAGTCCGAGTGTTGAGGCATTGTGATGATGCACTGCTTGGCTTGACCACTTTGATTTGTTAAAATGCAACATATAACAAGAAATCAGGAGTGCGTCCATGTCCAACCTATCCTGCTACAGTAGTGTAGCTTGCAAAGCACTAAGATTCCTAAAGAACTGTACGATTTGAGATAGCCAAAATGATCTAAAGGACCTGTCACTCATGCAAACGCTGCCAGGCAACGGCTTGGCAATGCTGGAAGCAGCTTCAACACAATTGCACAGGGATCTCGTGCACCTGCATGGCAGAGTGTGATGCAAGAGTACCTCAGTTGCATGTGTCACATATATCTGTGTAAGTTAGCATGGCTGACAATGCTGTAGGTTGATTTAAGTGATGCTTAAACCAACCTACAGCATACGGTATGAACCTTATTCAACCTACACACTTACACAGACATATCTGACACATGCAACTGAGCTACCCTTGCATTGCACTCTGCCATGCGTGCATGCTCTACTCTGGGCTGATCATGTTCCTCAACAATACAAACAAACTCAGAGCCTGGCATTCTTGCCCGGCCCCGCTTCTGCATCATCTCTCTGCCTGTCTCCACCACGGTGTAGCAAACCACCAGCTCGCAGTTGGTGATGTCCAAGCCCTCCTCTGCTGCAGCTGTGGCCACTAATACACTCATGCCTTCAGCTTGCCTGAACTGTGACAACGCATTCTTCTGCTCCCTCAGCTTCATGCCACTTCTCCTCGACCCCAAATTTTGGTCTGGGGCTGCCAAACCAAACCTTGGGGTCGAAGTTAAATGGGGGTCCGCTCGGCGCTTGCTGTTTGTTGCTCGTCCAGTGAAGGCGTGAAAGCTGATGGTTGCCATCTGTGGGACATTACGCAGCATGGAAACAATGGCGTGGACGCTTTGCCTCTCCTTGACAAAGACAATGCCGTGCCAGGCATTCTTCTTCCCTTGCATTTCTGTGAGTACTGTCACCAGTTCCTTGAACTTGGGAAAGCTGATGTTTGCCCCAGCCTGTGTTACTGCCAGGGCATCCAAGGCTAGCTGCAGATGTGAAACCTTCTCTGACAGATCTTGGATCAGCGCTCGGCTCAGACTCGCAGCTGCAGCCTCACTGACTAATGCTTTGCTGGCTCTGGATTCAGCAGCGTGTGCTGTGGCAGCCTGATCTGCGTTGGTTGTCTCGTCCTGCTCCCCTGTGCTGTGCTGATCAGTTGGCTGCTGGTTAGCTACACACTTGTTGGCCAGGTATTGCAGTGCCATCTCAAAGCCAGTATCCTTGAGTAGGCTCAGAACTATGTTGCAGTCTTGCAAAAGAGCAAGGTGGGCTCTGAAATGAGTCGAGGTCTGAGGGACAGTGGCTGCCTGAGTTGTAAGCCAGTGCTTCAGCCGAGCTGACCATCTGCCAAATCTGAGGCTGCTTGTAATCTCTGCAAGTGCATCAGCATCTGCGTGAACACATAGGTGACGTTTGCACTACGCCTACAACTTTTCACGGCAAAGAATGCCAGCAGCCAGTTGACTGTGCTCAGCCTTTGACATGCAGCTGTTTCTCTGCATGAAAATCCACGCAACAACTCATACTGTGAAAATGAGCATCAGCAGTCACAAATACATGAAATGATCCATAGACAGTTGTGGCAGCGACAAAGTGAAACTGATCAACAACTGATCAGCAACTGAGCAAGATCAGGATAAAGCGGAAGCGCAGACAAATGACAATGCACCATGTTGCCAGACAGCAAAGCTCACCCATCAAGGTGATGAAGTCAAGCTCAGTCATCTGTGTGAGATGATCAAGGAGCACTGTGCCAAGGTCCCTGGCAAAGGTGACATCCTCATATCTGGTTGCAACCAGCCTTGTGATCTCTCGGGTTTCGCCCACCACTTGCTTCACCTCAGCATGATCAGCTGGGATGATCAGGTAGCTTGCGCACATGTTCTTCTGGAGTCTGTCTTGCAGCGCATATGTCTGAGTCTGCAGCATGGGCAACATTTTGGGCAAACACGGATTGACCTGTGGTCACAAAAATATGTTGCCACTGTCAACATCATGTACTATGCTGTGATATGATCATGCATTCATGTGCATGAGCTTGCAGTTTGCATGAGCCTCTTGTGACAGCAGGCTTGAGGCAGCTGTGTCACGTCTGTTTGTGCGCCTGGCATGCAACTGCAGTCACAGACTAGCCAATCTGCTATTGTGAAGCAGCAAGGCCAGAAGCCTTGTATAGAGCTTACCAGGCTGGAGTCTACAGCTGGTGTAGCAGTGAGCCCAAGCACCTGCGCAGCATAGCAGCATAGGGAAAGCAAGTCAAAAGATGCACAGAGTGTGTTGCTTGTGTGCATGGCTCTGCTGAACCCTACATGGCTTGCACAGATGCTGCTTGTTTGCAATGCAAACCTTAAGTTGGGCACAGCCAAAGCAGCATGAAAGACACCAAGCACACGATGCATGATGCATTGCTGACAATAAGCTATGCAGCAGGCCAAAGCTGATCATGCACAGCGGTTGTACTACACCATACCTGCAAAAAGCTTTGCTGCTGATGTGTGAGCTGTCTGTACTTCAGAGCCACCTTGTTGAAAGGATGGTTGTTCTGAGTGTGATGACACTCATCAAACACCTGCACCCACAGACAAGTCCTAGACTCAAGACATAGCAAGGTTTGATTTTGGCAAAGTGACTTGGCAGTAAACGCTTGTGTGCTGTGATGAAACGCACATGAAACGCACATTACTGATGACATTTGGCAGTACAACACCAGCAATGCAGGACTAGCACGCTGCTTCCTCAGTGTTGCAAGAGTGGGTACAGGGAGCTGAATGAATATGAGCCTGACACAGCAAGCTGACTTACCATCAGGTCAAAGGCCTGCAGTGTGGCATCGCCATCTTCTAGCATATTCAGAAGCGCTTGCACAGTCATGACCAAGACATGGTTGGCCTTGATGGCTGAGGGCCACTGGCGGCCACTGATGGGGTTCTCTGAGCTGAAGCATGCCACACCATCAGGAATGCACTTGGCAGCCCTGAACACACCTACATCAACAACAGAACGGCTGAGATAACAAAAGAGTATCTTGATGCTTCTGTTACCACTGCAAATGGTATCAGAAAATCACGTGGAAGATGACGTATGCGAAACAAGTACGTGTGCAGACTGTGACAGCCACCCTGCATGTTGTGCAGAATGTTGTGTCGTTGAGTAAGGTGCAAAACTGTCCACATGATGTCTTGATGCTGCAAACAACATCCAACAAGAGGAGCAATGCATAGCAGAACAGATATGATGGCCGTGTTGCATGTTGCACCACAGAGTGTCATGCAATACAGTGATTGCGAGCATTTGATTGCCAGGCCTTGCCTGCAAGCTTGCGTGCACACTGTGCGATGCTCACCTGTTTGTTGTTCTGCTAGAGCCACTGTTGGAGTCAAGAAAAGGATGCGAGCAGAAGGCTTGCGCAGGAAGAGCAGGCCAGCAACCTCCACAGCAACACGGGTCTTGCCGCTGCCTGTGGGGGCCACAATAATGTGGTTCTGCCCCTTGCTCACACAGTCCACCAGCTGCTGCTGGTAGCCATGCAAGGCCCTGTGTACTGCTTGCTCCTCAATTTGCCTGCAAGCAATGCAAGATGTCAAGACACTATCAGTGTTTCATCTGGTCACTTTTGAGACATGCCAGAGCAACATAGCAAACAAAGCCAAGACCCACCAAAACTGCACCACAGACAGTGCTTCAAAGTCATTAGCTAATGCGTTTACAGCCATGATAATGAAGGGTGCACCAGCAGGTTGGAATACAATGCATGCTTCTCGACCGTGATGACAAAGCAACATTTGTGACAGAACTGCATTGCAAACGCTGGGCTGAAATGGAGAGCTTGCCTGAGCTTGGCAGCTTGTTTTTGATTCTTGAGCAACGCAAGGAAGGCTCCACCGCGGGACCTTGCTGTACCATCCCTTGCAAGAACGGATGTGGTCTGCGCCTCAAGAAAGGCATCCCATGTGGCTTGATGACCCAGCTGCTGCAACAGCTTGCCCACCTTGATGGGCAGTCCAGGATTGGTCTCGCCAAGCTGTGTCATCATATGCTGAACCAAACCAGAATCATCTGTGAAACTGCTGTAGTGTATGGATGCAGGATCTGGAAGCGTGGAGGTGTCCATCTGATCAAGATCAACAGCGTCAGTGGCTGACATGTCTGAGTCAGACTCGCTGTCTGAGTGGATGTCGGCAGCGTTGAAGCTGTCTGCTTTGTGGTGCTGAGATGCGTTCTGGGCTGACTGCTGCTGCATCAGCATATGCATGCCCAGACGCTGTCTGGAATCAAGCTCCTTGAGGGCCTGAAAAGCCTCTTGAACCCCTTTCAAGGTGTATGTGAGCAGCTTGTCTAGCTTCACTGACAGCAAGCCAGTTGCAGGGTCCAGCGCCACCGTATCAGGCAGCTCTGCACGCAGATTCTGTGCTATGACTCCAATCTGTTGCCGGCTGTCTGGATCACCGGTCATCTGATATTGAAAGATGCCCACTTTGTTCAATGCAGAGAGTGCATCGACTTCTGAGAGGCTGATGTTGCTCTTGAGTTGCTCATCTGACATGACGTGAATATTTCTTGCTGTGAGTGTCCCAGTCACTTTGGCACTGCCATCCACATGGAGTGCGGGCTTCTGACCAAGTAGGCTGCTTGGACCAACAACCAGGTCTGAGAATGCCTCAGGTTGCTGCTGACTGTAATCTAGCTGCCGCTGCACGGGGGGCATGGATGAGGATGATGCATGCGCGTCCCTTGTTGGGCTGGGCATTACCTGCAGAGCCATTTGTGGTATGTTGGGTGGGCTGACTGGCGCCTGTGAGGCGCTTGGCAAGGGATCTGTTGTCTCCATAGTGTGAAGAATGAACTTGCTGGTGTTCACCACAAAGCTTTCCCTACACAGAGGCAGCATTATCGGAACACCAGGCAACATTTGGAGCTGTTTTTCATATCCTGAGTCAAGGTACACACAAGACAACAAAGCATGAATGCAGTCAACAGTACTAGCTTAACGTTTGCACAAGTACAATAAGCCATGACATACATTGCACAGGACATACAGGCAGCTTACCCAAATGTCAGATGCAAGCTTCCTGCTTGCAGGTGTGTGACCAGCTGTGTGGTCAGATTTGTCATTTGTTCCTCTTCTTGCAAACCCTTGATAGGGCTTTGAATGGTGAACTGCAGAGGTGAGGGCACAGCAGCAATCTTGAAGGCTGTTTGCAGAAAAGCAGCTGGCACGCTAGCCGTTTGTTCCCCAGATGCATACAGCTGCCCAAAGGTGCGCCTGGACTTGAAGCCATGTGGCTGAGTTGTTGTGAAGAGGATGCCTGTGGTGTCCTTGGGCTCAATGTCATTAATGGTGACTACACTTGCTGGCACCATGGAGTGAGTAACGCTGTAAAGTTTATGGCTGGCAAACTGCAAGCAAAACATGTACAGTCAGCATGAGCACATAACTGTATGGCAACTAAACATCAAGTCCCATGCACTTGCGACAGCTTACTCAAAAGCTGTGATCAGCTTGCAAACAGCCTTGACCGCAGTGCCTGTTGTTGTTGCCAGCACACATGAGACAAAGACAACAGTGAGGCTGTCTCACCTCTCTTTTAGAGGACCACTCTCCGTCATGGCTGAGCAATGTGTATTTGCAGCTCTGCTTGCAGATGAGAGGGTGGGTGGCAGGCAGAAAACCGAGATCACCACCAGGGCCTTGATTTATCTTTTTGCCCTGCTGATTATGTGTCGGAAAATGTACTGTAGACTCTGACAGTGTCCTTCGACGATTCTTGCTGCCGTCTTGGCCCCGGCATTCGGGGACGATGGAGATGATGGCCGTACATCGTGGATCCAAAGCTTGCGCACTCAAGAGGTGCTCGCATTCGCCTTTCTGAGTGGCATTGTCCGCGTCGAGTATCCTGAGTGAGCTTTCGGACACAGCTAGCATAGCAAGCAGCAGGTCGTCTGCTTGGAACAGTTCATGATATTGGCCAGGGTCTAGTGCAGATCGCAGACTCTGGCGATCCAGAGTCAGTACAGAAGCACGCTGAGCCATGGTCAAGCCCTGCACACACCAGCAAGAACTTCGAAAGCGTGCGTGACTTTGACTTGGCATATCCGGACCGCTGTGTGCGCCTGATAGCCGTGTGGAAATGCTAATCCGTGCTCGACACGGGAAGCAACTCCAGGGAGATTTATTTAATTGCCGCAATTTATTTTAATTCGCAGTTGAGCAAACGAGTATTTGGCTAGCCATGATGTGCAGCTCTTTTTAATATAGAAACGCCTATTTTAATTCAGAAACGTGATCTTGAACAGCACAGCTGTAAGTGCATAGCTGGATGACGTTGTTGCTTTCACAATCATTGTGCACCACCTTCATGGACTGTCAGGTGTCCACCAGTAAAGTTTGTTAAATCTTGAGGGCTTCATGTGACAACCTGTGATAATGGTTGCCATGCACAGTGGCCAGCTGGCATCATGAGCGCTGATGCTGACATGACAAAGAGGCTTGCTCACCTGTTGTTTGGATGTAGATGACACACTTTCCACCTGCTTCACAGCAGTCTCACTCTGTGCACATGCACGTGGAAATTGTGGCTCAGTGAGCTCAGGCTCTACATGCTTCAGAGTTGCTGCCTGCAAAGCAGCAATCTCTTGCAAGCATGCACAATTCATACTCCAGATGTTGCACTGTGTGATCAACAACAGTGCACTTCTCCTAAGACGTGTACACTCATTGGTGGTCAGTGCACACACACACACCCCTCAAGAGAGCATCTTGAACAAGCACATGCAGGCAACAGCATGCATCATATGACTGTGACTGTCAGAATTGCATGAGTACCTGAGCGCAGACTTCTTCTCTGATTGACATCTCTTCCTCCCCTGCGAGGTATGTATGTAAAAGAGTTGGTTGCTCATGGTTTGTAGCAGATGCATGACCCAGATCGCACTTGTTTCTGCCTTCAAAACAGTACAGCATGGTGATCATGGCTCTCACTATAGCTATGATGACAAGCTTTGCATGCATTAGCCCCTCCAAAGCAGTAAATGCGTCTTGCACTTAACTACAGTGTCTGAATCATGTTGTAGAGAGACAGAATAATATGTGTTATAATCTTAAAGCTGCATGCCGCAGTGCATCACAAGTGGTTTCAGGAATATACCTTGAGCTGCAATTGAATCTGCTTCCCTAAGCTTGCTCGTGACCTCCCCATCCTCAGAGGACCTGTGAATCAAACAAGATTTTCAAAAGCTGGATGTATTAACTTGGCAGCACTAAATGGGGCATATGCAGATAAGGCATCTTTTGTGGTTCCCTGGCAATATTGAAACCTTTCTTAGCACACCACGCAGCAGTACAACTGCACTGTTTTTTTACTATGCTTAAAGTCCAAGCGCAAAGCAGGACCAAAGGTGGTGAAGCTTGGCACAAAGCTATATGAACATGCAAATGCTTGATAAGTAAGAGCTCCACCTGTCAGTGTCTACCACAGCGCAACTTGCAGCTGGCAGGTCCTGTGCTGATGTCCTTGCATCTGCTAATGCTGAAGCTGGTCCACCATGTACACTGCAGAAAGCGTGACATTCGTCTGAAACTCAATGAGAAATGATGACAACACCTACAAACTGCAATGAATGCATGGCTTTGTGTCTTTGACATGACAGGATATGCACTGGGTTTAAGCAGCTGCTGTACATGAGGCGTCCAATCCACACAAAAATGCATGTTGATGCTCCATTAGCATTTACATGCTTGCAGCTGCTGGTACTTTGTGCGCCATGCTCAGCTGACAAGTGACAGAAGACCCAAATGGCTTGTGTATATGAAAAGCAGTGTGCTGGGTACCTGGATTCAGCAGTAGCTGCCACATGTGCTACCACACAGACCTTTGATGCCCAGTCACCATTCAGCATCTCCACAGCATGCACATGCTGCTCTGCCTGTCCAGACATGCTGACTTGTACTCTCACTGTGCAAGGTACATGCTGCAGCTCATCAGGTGAAGCAAACACAGGAACAGTGAGTGGTCTTGGACTACCACTGTAGTACAGCTTCAAAACGCTGCCAGCTGTGCAGTTCTTGAGTATCCACCCGAGGTTGCCTGTCTGGCTGCTCTGTGCTGCAAGGCACACCTGAGGAAGCTTCTTGCCTGAGCAGCTGTGCTGCTCAAGTGAGTTTTGCTCGGACCACACCAGCATGCGAGAATGGTCTTGCAACACAATTCTGGACAGCTCAGCACCAGCAGTCTGGATACGATGAACAATGCTCAAAAGCTTTGCTTTGAGCTGTCTGTCTGTAAGATCTCTCACACCATCAGTGCAAAACTTGATGACTGAGCTGGGGTATGTAGGACCTTCAAACTCGTCATTGACTGCATCAAGTGCTTCCGAACTGCTGGGTGAGAAGTACGCTCTGGATGCACCCTCAATGACTGGATTCTCAAGCTCTGAAGGATCAGAAATCTGCAGCCATTTTCACGTGTCAAAGGGTGATCAACACAATAGGCCTGCACGTCCTTACATACATCTGAAACATCCTGACAGAAATGAATGAAAAAGAGAGAGATACCTCTGCTCAAGAAGAGAGCTTGCCTCTGGAGGGTGACTAGTGTGAGGCAAAATGTTGAGACTCTTTTGGGTCTCAAAACCTGCAATGACATCAAGTGCATCAACCTCGTATCACGATTAAAATGGCCACGCTCGCGCTGCAGAGTATCTTGAAGCAAAAGTGCTTGAGATGGAGAAAAGGTTGCAGAATGCTGAAGCTCACGTTGAGCGCCTCACGCATGGCAGCTTACAGCAGGCTCTACTGCCACAACCACCCATCCCTGTCAGTGTTTATGGTACGATGCCTGCTCACTCAGATTTTAGTATGTGAGAGCTGCAACCATCATCCATGCAAGTCCCAAGAAGTGCAATCTTGGCCCTGTTGAGCTGTTTGCTGTTTGCGTCCAGTGGCGTCGTTGCTCAAAGCCATGACAAGGTGCAAAACATCACCAGCACTGACACTGCCTTGTAGCAGACCTGCTGCCGTTCTTGATGCTAGCGCATGCCTGCTGCTTGGTGTTACTGTTGTAGTCTGGCAATTTAGTGTGGCTGAGTTGTCTGTCCTTGTCGCAACACATCCAAATTGCAAGGTGTAGACTTGCACAGATTGACATGATGCAGGCTTGAGTATGCTGGGCTCACCACAACAGTCTGCACAGACCTGCCTGGGTTGGAGGCAGTCAGCTCAGACCTCTATGGGGCAAGCATTCAGCACCGCA
>JAABUW010005200.1_pt1 | contig 17102 bp, 27 predicted proteins | sample 5560081 | NCBI WGS metagenome assembly JAABUW01 (sample SAMN10711882, study PRJNA513363) | rock metagenome | isolation source: Antarctica rocks | place: Antarctica: Victoria Land, Knobhead sud | reverse complement strand
AACTTCGAATAATTCCAATCATGTCAGCCATGCATGCCAGTGGCAATGTTGCATGCTGCAGTCGCACCTGTTGCCACGCAATGATTTTGCCGTACAACTCATGCAGGATCTCCCACTGTTCAACCTGACGCATGTCTTCAACCTTTTGCGCAATCTCCTCCAGCTCTGCTCTCTTTGCCTGGAAGCATACAGAGCTGAACGAGCTTGGGTTGGCAAATGGCCCTGAGTCCTCACACTGGATGTTGGTCATTACAGATGCACACACAGCGCAGACGGTGCACCACACTAACCGTTTTGTGTCACTGTGGTGCATCATGCATCACAAAGAGTAGGGCATGTGGCATGTGCAATCAATCTTGCACATGCCACATGCAATCCTTATTGCATCATTATACTGCACTGTACTTGATGCTTTGCTGTCAAATGAAGTCTTTGAACGTTGCTTAGCATAAGTTGCTTGCCCAGTCATTGTCTGTTGAATTCCAGCATAAGTGTCAAAGACACGCAACTACAAATACTAATTGACATGCTGATATTGCTTGTTTCATGGCACTACAGAATGAGCAATTTGATGTCAAGCCTACACAGATACCTTAGCAGCAGCACCACAGCTGAGGTCATGAAAAGGATAATCTTGCAGATGTGACAGACTAAAACCACATCCACAATTCTGTCATGCCAGACGCCAAAAACTGGAATGCCTGCTTGCGGACCACAACAGAACAGGACACATTTGGCTTTCATGCAAATGTCATGATTGTCACCTCCCATGTGGTGTGCTAGCTTACCCTGAATTGTCGCCCTTGATTGTGCAGGATGTCCAGCATCTGGGTGATCCGATACTCAGCGTCATTGAGATTCTCAATGGTCTCTGCAAAGTGAGTGGCTTCCATATACAACTGAAACTTGGCTTGGTCACTCTGCTTGCCAGCAAATGAGCGAGCTGTGTCCTGCAATGGCATGTGCTTGTGACAAAATGTCCCTAGCATATCAAACACACCTAACTGACAAAAGCTGCTGCCCCTGTGTTTGACATTGAGTCAGCAACAGGATACACAGTGACAGCTGTAATGCTTTTGTCTTGGCACATGTTACACGCAGAAAACCCTAAAAGAAGTTTGTCTCCCAAAGTAGTAGATTGTCAAAGAAACATTCTGGTTCAGGTTTATTGATCCTACAGACAAAATAAAAGCATGCAAAACATGACAAATTGTGTGACAGTTTTCAGAGAAAGCCTGCTGACACAACAACAGAGGAATGTGTAACAAGACCGACCTGTGTCATGCAGATAGCAGGATTGCCTGCATTGATGTTGAAATGCTCAATGATGTCATCAACTTGGCTTTTGCCCTCTCCAACCTGCTCACAATGCATACAACTAAATTGGGGGCACACTTGAAGCAATAGGTAGGAGGCGTCTTTCACTCTTAAAAAAGGGCACGATCACTCATAAACAAGGGCAAGTCTGCACATGACTGAACTTGATGAGCAAGAAGGCAACAGCTTTTGACACGGGAAATGATACAGTCCTGGCTTGTATGTGTCACTCAACAAGCGAACTGCTCAGGTTCACTCTCAGAACAGCATGCAAGCTCGGCTGCAGCATTCTGATTGTACGTCATGGACCCACAAAAGTAAATGGCATATAGGATAGTGCACCTTTCTGCCCCCAGCAGCTTTGATGCTAAAGGTTGATGATGACTTGGTGATCCTGTGCTCAATAGTGATGGATGACCCGTAAAGGCCAGGATTGAGTGCGTCATCGCCAGTATTCCACAGAGATACAGCTGCTACAGCATGCGAGCAGCCAGTCTTGATGAACTGTTCAGCTTTGGTGGCTCGTCCTGTGTCACGTGCTTTGACACCCAGGCAGCATTGCAATGCTTGCAGGCTAGCACTCTTGCCACTACCATTGCTGCCTGAAATGAAGTTCACATGTGGCCTGCATCACCGCAGGGCATTGCTGGGACATGAGGAAGAGGTGTGGCTTTGTAAACAGAACAATCAGTTGCGTACAGGGTAAGGCCTGTCATCTGAGCAACAGCCTGAAATGGTCGCATGATGGCAGAGGGCAATGCAGACCTTGCCCAGTATGTTTGCATGACTGCAGAGGGCAATTGCAGGACTGCAGACTGATAGAGGGTCTTGACATGCATTTACAGCAAGCTGACAAGCAATTGTGAGTAGCCTTTCAGGGGCAACTCTGCGCCCTTCAAACAGAGAGTATCTCTACGAACAAGGTCACACATGTAGAGCAGTGCATGGTGTCAGTAAAGCAGCCGCGTACATACGTGAATTCAATGAGCAGATTGTCATGGCACATGAAGTTCTCCAGCCTGATCTTCTTGATTTGCCCTGATGTTCCCACACCAGGTGCAGGCTGCACCACCTGCAGTGACTGACATATCATATCAATAAGAGGATTCTTGCACTGCTCAACAGAAGCTGCCATGCTGGATGGCATAAAGGCACTGTGCGGCAAGTTTCATTTACGCTTGAATTGACATATGTCATATTGTATGCATAAGCACTCAATGGCATGCTTGTGTTCCTCTACGGAAAGGTACACTGGGCGTTGTTTGAGATAATCTTGGGCTTCAACCATAGCTTATGCGTTTTGACAACACCAGGTTTGAGATTCACATGGGAGACCTAGCAAAAGTTACACATGCCATTCAGTTACAGATGTCTGTTCATTCTTGCATCAACTTCAGCCTTGCCTGGTTGAATCTGGGTTGCAGAGCCTCTGCAGATGTTCTCTGATCCTTCCTGCCGTCATTTGATTGAATGCGACGCCTCTTGTTGGGAGGTACAGCCTGACTTGGGCTAGGTCCTTCCCAGCTGTCTGACTCCTCACCGGTCTGAAAATCATCCAGCCGCATCTTGCGGCTGCTGTCAGTAGCCTGAGATTGGCTGCCTGAGCCATGACTGAAGCCATTTGCCTGTAAAGGACTGTGTGACTCATTGCTGACTCCGTGTGTGTTTGCTGCATTGCGGTGGCTGCCCTGGCTGTGATGTTGAGAGGGGTCAGCAGATTGGCCGACTTCTGACATGTGCATCTGGCTGGCAGACTTGCTGAGGTCTGGATTGTGCTGCAAGGTGCCCAGAAATGCTAAGGCTTCACGACTCCACTCTCCTATGATGTCAGTTTTTTGGTCCATTTCTGCTCCATTGAATACTTGATCCCATTCCAGATCCTCTTCATCATCAACATACCTGAGATTCATAACAGACAGACGCTGTCACACTTGTGCCTTGGTTATGGTGATCATGCCTTGTTGGTTGACTTGCGTTGCCGACACCATACTCTATGTGAACGACACTGTGCTTCAAAAGCCTTCATGAAGGTGCACACGTAATGGCAAACTTACTGTATCCAAAAGAATAGCTTATGAGCTCCCTCCTCCGAGACTCTATGAACCCGTCTTACTTTTGCATCGTACCACCCCTCCGCAAAGACACTTCCTAAACTTGGCTTCAAGTAAAGTTTCACAGGTGACCCTACAAAGACTTGAGCTTGCTTGACAGAAGCGGGCCGCTTGTACTCGATAGGCATCCAAGACCCGCAACTGGTACTTTTCTGCCGAAGGTCGTGCTACAAAGTTCAGCATACAAAACGTCTTTGCGGACGTCTAGGTGGACCACGGCCGTTCTACAAGCTGAGACACCGTGCTGGGGTTGGACTGTGCTTCGTGCTGCGAGTCAACGGCGTGACTAAATTATTACTAAGCAAGCAGTGCATCCAATTTGGCACCCTACTTTTTTTCAGGAGCACGCACAAAGTAACCTGAATCTGCACACCTGGTGTGCTGAGCCAGACGTCCAAACGTATCGAGAATTTGCAAAAACATGCTGCAAAGTTGCTGATTACTGGCCTTCGTGGCAACTTGATGAGCGAGACCTTCCAGAAATAGCAATAACGGTGCAGATGCACCTCGTGTGCATGCTTGATGATGCTGAGTAACAGTGCTGGCGACAGGTGAACAGAATCCTCGATCCGCTCTGACCAAGAAAGCGCAAGCGCACCACAGATCAGCACCTCGGCACAAGGGACATATTCATTATGTACAAATTTTGTACTGCAACACAAAGCTGACCAGCATGCATACTGGCTGCTCATCTTTCAATGCCAGCTAAGATCGACACCCTATGGCTTGCCTCGGAAGACTTTTCACACACCTAATCTTCATATAGCAGGCTCTAAAGACAGCGTAGACAACAAATGTTTCAGTTCTCGCCTATCTGCCATCCAACGGGCAAAGGAGACTTCCTTGACACTGCTGCTTTCAAGATAGACCACAAAGGTGATAAGGTAGAAATATCTCTGCATGTAGTGCAAGCCCAGCCTTCGTGCTGCTGCAGCATTGCTCTGTCCAGCAGCCTTCTCGAAAGGGCTCCCAAAGGTCGTGACCTCTGCTGCATCTTTACACCTGCAACATGCAACTGCCATAAGGATGTCTTTTGAACCGCCTCAAGTTGCCACAGCTTCATGGCATTGTCACAGTCACAACTCTAGTGATCAGAGAACCAATCTAGTGGTGAGAAGAGTGTAAACTTGCACTATGCAAATACTGTGTCAACATGAAGGTGCCTGTAACAGGCATCATCATCACAGCTCAAAGAGGCACTCAAAAGCCAACTGTGTTCGGGCAACAAGTCACAATTTGCAACATCCTTTTCTCATGAAACAGCCTGATGAACAATCTGCAGATGTCTGCATGGGTGCTGCCGCAATTAGTACAGTGCAGAACAGAGGGCAATTGAGACAAGACAAGACAAGACAAGCACCTTTGGATGTCTGCATGGGTGTTGCCGCATTTGTCGCCGTGCAGAACAGAGGGAGTTCACACAAAGCAAGCAGCACCTTTGGATGTCTTCCCTGATGCTGCCAATGGTTGACAGCCTGTCTATGGCTTTATCCACGGCAAGCTTGGCGGCTGTGCCTTGGGGAAGCACCCTACACAGGTTCATGATGCCCCTGTACTCCCCCATGCTGGATGCCGACCTGCACAGCATCACAACGTGACGTTGCTCACACAACACCCCTGAGCCGTTGCTCATGAAACACCCCTTAAGCAGACTGAGTCAACTGTATAGTCAAGTTGGAGAGTGACACCTCATTAGAGCTGTGCCTTCAAGTTTGACACAGTGTTGGCTTTTTGCTGCTTACTGCACCTGCAGGGCTGTCCTGTTGCTTTTGGTTTTGATGTCTAAACAACTTGATTGTAGGCTTTTTCAGGTCGCATCAATGTAAAAAGAAGTGACATCAGACTTCCAACTGAGACATTCAGCACAAAGCCTGTTACCTCTCAACAGAGAGGTTGTCGTCATCTTGACCAGCAGAACTATCAATGCTCCCAAACGAGCTCACATTCCTGCGGGGACCAAGGCCCCCCCACCGCCTAGGGGACCCTAAGGGGGAGGAGGGGAGGGAAGTAGTGAGGAAAGATCCTCGGGAGCCCCAGTTGCTGCTCATTGAGCTTCCGTCCATGTCACCCAGCAGGCCTGAGGCGGCTCGGTGCCTCAGTGAGCTCTGAGTGAGCCGCAGGAAGGCTACTGTGAAGGCAGCTACAAAGCGGCAGCTGCTGCCTGTGGCTGTGCGCGACACTATCAGATGTACCACCTGTTGCCCTGTGCCAACAGAAGCAGGCAAGTCACAACAGCAGATCTGTGTGCAACCACGGTTGCAATGCAGTTGGAGGCATGAGAGCTGATTCAAGCATGATATTGCACACATCAAGATTGAGAATCACTCTCCAAGAAGATCTGCTTATGCAACCTGAAAGCGCAAAAAATGTCAGGGACAAGGTGATCCTCGCTGTCCAAAGAACATGTTTAGGCAAAACAACAGGCTGTCAGAGAAGCTGCTGATGGGTATATCGAGAGGTGGGCACATTGATGGGCAAGGCAGCAGCGATATGTAGCTGCAAGAAAGCCTCAGCAACAGCCTGTTGGGCATCAACAGGCATGCTCAGTCACAGGAGAGAAAGGGACAGAGCAGGACAGCTTGGAGGGAGGGGGCCTCTCCCCCAAATGCGCTATGCGATGCTGTAAGGCAGACACAAAGACAAGCAGCAGTGAATGCACAGGCACAGCAAGGACGTGTGAGGCACAGGGAACTGAGCAACAGGTTGCGTCATGAGCTGCTGCAAGGCAACCCCACTGGCGGGAGCAGTGAACACACAGGCGGAGCTAGGATAAAGAGGCATCGAGGACTGACCGACAGGCTGTGTCATGAGCTGGTGATGCAGTACATCCAGGTCTGCAGCCTCAGGAGTGCGTTCCCTGGACAGGGGCACGCGTCTGTAGCTGACCTGATACCCGTCTGCTGCCAGGCCCTGATACACTTCCAATGGAGTTGCCAACCCAGCGTCAGCCTCTCCTGCATTGCCTGCGTGTCACACACTAGCTTGGGTCACAGGCTGTCACAGGCTGAGAGACACTTGTTCCAGCAGGGATAAGATCCACAGGAGCTCAGCAATGCAGCATCAACTGAGCCGCACATGTGCGTTTCTGTAGTCCGCACTGAGAAAGCAATTGGGTCAAAAGGGATGAAATTGGTTCAGCTGTGTACTGGTAACCAATCCAGAATCTCATGGCGGTCCACAATGCACTGACAAGCCTGGCTGATGTGACAGGCAGCGATTATTTCCGATGATGCTAGCATGATATTGTTGACCTATGATCTCCCAGTAGGCGCTTACCTATGGTCTCCCAGTAGGCGGTGACAAGGCCATCAGGCTTGGCGTCTTCCTTGGTGGTCACATCCTCGTGGTCCTCCTGAGCCTGAGCTTCATCTGCCTCCCCACCTGTGACAGCCACTGTCAGCCAATTGCACAGGCACCCTTGGTTGTACCACTAGGCTTATATGGGCATATGCATGCACGCTGCCAAGCGGTGTCTTGTATCACTTGGCTTGGATGGGCATATACATGCATCCTGTGAAGTAGCAGTTGAACCACTTGGCTTGTATGAGAGCACACATGCATCTTGTGAAGCACTACTTGTACCACTTGGCTTGTATGAGCGTATGCGCGCATTCCTAGTAGTATACTGCCTATGATGGAAGCATGACAGTCTGCAGCCAGACATGCAGATACACCATAGTTTTACTGCTAATAGTGGCGTGGCTCAAGAGCCGACGCCCCCTCATGGGGTAGGGCCTTAGTCTCAGCAGGATATGTAAATCTATGCTGGCAACCATCGGGTTATGCCTTGTATCATAAGCCTATCTCGACTAAATGCATACGACAAACTTGCATGCTATGCCAGATCAGTGCATATTCTGCGCCATTCTGAGGCAATGCTGTACTTCACATATATGCCACGGACTTGAATGTCCGTTGGATCCCAGCTTTTTGAGTGAGCCGCTCAACCGGGCATGAGACACCTTGGCCTGTTAGCAAGCAGTCCTTGCAGCAACTTACTCACACACTGATACTTTCAGATCAAGGTCAATGCGCTGTGACACTGTGCAGATGTCCTTGACTATATTGTAAAAGATCTGTGATGTAAGCGTTTGGCTTACTTGGAGCTGCAGCATGGTCAAAGTCAACCTGGCGGGAAGCAGGGTCATCCAGAGACACTTCCTTGTGCAGCATGACCCGCCCAGCCCAAGCAATGGCTTCCTGCATGATGTCAGTGCGTAGCCGACGTTCCAGCTCCTCCAGCTTCATGGCTTGAATGCCTGCAAGCATAGGCATCAATCGCAGCCAGCTCATCTCTCACATGCTACTGCCAGGAACTGCCTGCAACTGTATGCTGGCAAGCTGATGAAGCAGACAGCCTGGTATTTGACACCTGCCATGTAGCTATCTAGTAAGGCTGCTGCTGTGATTGTTTCCTGCAAATGACAGGCATGGGCAGGGCAAGAGGTGCTTATCAGGGCCTTTGTGTGGTGGGTGTCAGGAGGGCTTTGCTGGCAAGCAAGGGGGTTCACAATGCAGAGTAAGAGGTACATGAGGAGCAAACTGCATTGTGGAGCAGAGGGCCTGTCCTGCACGCTGTTCAGCCAACACAGTGCATGCTGCAACAGCAGCAAGTCCGCAAAACACCTATGCACTGGGTAATGTTTGCAGCAAACAACAATGCCTGCATGGTCTTTACAGTCAGAAGCACAGACTGCATCCTGTGTGTCCTTCTGCAACAGAGACAATGTCATGCTGTACACCCATAAAACGCAATTTCTTCTTTCTTTCTGACACTTTTTTATTTTGTTTTTGTTTTGTTTGACAACAGCTGACCTGCGTGATGCAAAGCAGCAGAGGGCATTTCCAGTTCTCGGCGCAGGTAGGGACTGCCATTGACATACGCCACAAGCTCCTCTCTCAGGTCTGTCACTACCACATGTACCTTCCCGCCAGGTCTCGCCCCTAACTCACTCAACAGCCTGCAACAAACTTCAGCCTTTGCATGTGTCAGCTAGTCTGCATCCCAGACTTTGTTGAGACCTTTGAGTCATCAGCTGGTCTATGAATTTACATTCCCTCTGGCCTCTGAGGGAGTCAGCCATTCAGATTGATTAAACTCAGTCAACCACTCAGATTGATTGAACTCAGTCAGCCCCTTCAGTACACTATCAGTGCGTCAGTGCTTCTGAGTTCAGCCTGCTTGGCCACAAGGGGGGCAGCACACTTAGCCTGCTTTGCCGTGATGATGCTCAGCACCAAGAGCATTGGTCGATTTTTGCATGTGAGCTGCACACATGCACATCGTGAAAGACCTAAGTGCCGTGAGTCACACTTCAGCGACTCGGCAGAATGCACTACACCAGAATGCACTATAGTTGTGAGGACAGTGAAGGTGGTGCTGTGAGTTGTCTTATGCAGCCCATCAGCATGTACCACACACACACTCACAACAGTGGAAGAAGTGCTTGGGTGGGTGCGGGTGAAGAATGTGACCTGCGGAGGCCGCGTAAGGTCGCAGTTCCCATGGTATACACAGGCATGCCTTTGGCCTGCCTCAGCTCATTCACACCATCAATCTGCATCACGTTGTGCTGCTTCTTGGTGGTCGGGTGGTACGACTTGAGTATGGATCGCCGTGAAAGGGTGTTGCCTCGTCGTTTGCCCAACACTTGCTTCTGCTCATCTGGGCTGAGCTGCATGCACATCACAGGATACATTCATGTTGATGGGATTCTTGAGGCAGTCCAGACGGGACCACAACAGATGATCACATCCCCTTTTAGCTTTGTCACCCCCTTTGCTGCTGATGTGCAGCATTGCATTGACTTATTGTTGCTGCTGGTCTACATCAGCAGCAGAGGCAATGCCTTGAGCAGCAGCGATAGTAACACTCCAACACCAAGACAACCCTGTTGGGGAGGGAGAGACAGCATGGATGTGTGAGTTTCGGGGAGGCCTGCCCAGGCAGACACACCCAACGAGTTCCAAAGAGGCTTGCCCATGCAGACACACCCATTACAAGGAAGGACAGCCTCAGGAGCAAGCAGCAGCAGTAGCAAGCGGCAGTAGCAAGCGGCAGTAGCAAGCGGCAGCAGCAATAGCAAGCAGCAGCAGCAGTAGCAAGCAGCAGTAGCAAGCAGCAGCCCAAGTTGCAGTTCAAGCAGCTGTATTCACTTCTGCATCAGCGCAACTTGCATGAGCACTGAGTAGTGGTTCAGAAAGTACAGACCTCTTGAGAGCCCTGGCGGCCCAGGCGCTCCAGCAGCTGGGGCAGGCCCATGAGGGGCACGGGCGCCAGGGCTCCTGCAGGGTTCTGATGGATGGCCTCCTTGGCCTGAAACACATCTGGCCGAGCTGACATCCATTCCTGCAGACACACACAATGTCCTGCTGGTAAACTGCAGACTCACACAATGTCCTGCGGGTAAACTGACTGGAGACCGACTCACCGGCAAGGTATGGGCAGTCAGCATTGTTGGCCTTGACATGTCTGGTCAAGGTGAAATGATTTGTGAAACAAGCTATAGGGGATAAGGAAATGCTACACCAAACTGTGCAGCATCAACACTGTGCAGTCCATGGCTCGATCATTTCTGCAGGTGGGTTGCTGCATCCTGGTTGACAGGACTGACTATCACCAAGTTTGCTTATGGCCAATTGTGCAATTGAAGTGCAGTCAGGCGCATATGCAGGTTGAGGGCTGATGCATGCAAAATGCTGAGGAAGAGACATGCCTGAAAGGTGATGTCTGAGCCTTTGGTCCGTTCCAGGTATGATGTGAAGGCTATGAGCAAGCAGTAGCGCTCCAAGTAGGCTGTACCTCGCTTGAAGGCAGTGTCCCTCACATTGATCTCAGGCCTGCAGAGTGACACACAACCTCTCGAGCTGAGGCTGAAACACTACAAGAGGCTGTCATTGTCGCGGTCGACATTTGAGTGGAACATTCACTAAGCTGTTAAAAGAGTCAGCACCATAATTGTTGTCGCACACAAGCGCATTGCTATCCTGCATAGCAACAGCTACCAATGACACAATGATGCAACTTTTCTGCATCATATGCCTTTGTTTGCAACTGCCATGACAGAGCATGCAGGTGTCAGGACCAAAAGATGGAGGGCAAGTAGGGCCCCAGGCCAGGAGGAGGGTGGGTAGGCGTGAGGGCAAGTAGGAGTCAAGGCAAGTATGCGGGAGGGCAAGTAGGAGCCAGGGCAGGGCAGGGACCTGTAGAAGCGGAACCAGCGGCGAGGTTTCCTGTAGCGCATGATGGCTGTTCTCAGGTTCACCAGGCTGCCACACCGATCTATCACTTTGTCAAGGTCCCCCTTGGCTTCAGGACCCCGCTCCAGGATTCTGGTGAATCTGCGCACACCCACATACTCCCCATCCTTCAGGCTCCTCACCTCTGGGGTGTTTGCTGCCATGTGCTGCAGACCACAAAATGTTCAGTGTGACTCTTGTCATGCATTGGCCTTTGGCATGGGGACGACGCTTGTCATGCCGTTCTGTTTGTTTTTATTGACTGTGATTCCACAGTGAGTAAACATTGCAGGACTTGTGGTATCACTGCTCAACGGTCTCTTGCCTGTTCTGAATGGTAGATGCCTGAATAACCCATCAGATGCCTGAATTATGGGTTTCTCACCCTCTACATTCTGACTGGTTCTGTGGTTGAGTATGCTCAGTATTCAGATGGACGTGACGTGATGCTATTTGAAAGCTCCCAGTTGACCTTCAAGACTGGTCAGAATGCAAACAGTGAAAAGCCGCTTTGAGTCATGGTTGGGTGGAACATCTTTATGCAAGGGATCACAGGCATACCTGTGCATGAAGCAACATGTATACATGGCTCCCTGCCTAAACGATGTCTGCAGGATCATGCAGTGCAAACAAGCGTGCAATCTTCTGACTCCACACAAAGGCAGCATACCATGGAAGAGGGGTGCGAGGACTCAGGCATGTTGTCTGGTGGGGTCTCGTTGCTCTCAGCTGCATCTTCATCTTCGCTCATCTGCGGTGAAGCGCCGGCCAGGTAGTCATCAGAGATGGTGCTGCGAGGTGACAGGCCCACCAGCTCATCCATGTGCACATGCTCAGGCGCTGCAACCAGCTCACCATTGCCTGCACCACAGCATAGCCACTTGGAACATCAGGGGGAAAACAGGAAAGACTACACCTTTTGGTGTCAATTCAATGAGAAGCCAAGTATTCTACCGGGCTGCCCAGCATTTGGAATATCAAGTCACCCTCGTGAGTTAGAAGCTGAGCGCTCACGAACGAGGCGCTGCAATGGCCTGAAGACTAAGAGTGCTGAGGTGTTTGAGAGTGCATGTGATCAGAGTGGGGCACAGCAGAATTGGTCAAAATGCTGATATGTGGAAGTTCATAAAACCAGATAGGGGCACATACAGTGTGCTGCCACGAGACCTGTAAGAGAGCTGTCAGAGAAGCCTGACTGCAGCAGTGGGTGAGTGTGTGGGCAGCCCATGTATGAGAATGGTGATGATATGCTTGGGCTGCATGGTGACATGCAATTCAGCAAGCTAAGCATTTGTTTGCATGCCAGACCCTTGATGTGGAGGAAGCAGATCACTGCCATTTGCTGCAGGCCTTAAGCTGACTGAACATGTGATGACCGTTCAGGAGGGTGTACTAAGCACGCTATCAGGCCCAACAAAATCACAGCAGACCTCAAAACTCAGCTCTATATGCATCTCAAATTCACATGCATTTCACTCTCACATTGATTTGCACATGCAGTTTGCATTCATATTGATTCCAACTGCAGTTTGCATTCACATTGATTTCCACATGCAGTCTGCATTCACATGCATTCTACACTCTTATGCACTTCACATCAACATGTTGGACGACGCGTGGCTGTCAGTCGTCAGGCCTGACCCGAGGTGTGCATGCGTATGAGGCAGCCTATGACCATGCCAGTGGTGGTGCGCCCCCCGCCCATCTGGCAGTTGAAGATCAGGGCATCGCTGGGGTGCACATCCTTCACATGGTCATAGAAGACATCAAAGATTCTCTCCTTGGGAGCCTCCCCGTCTGTGAGAGGCAGCCTGTAGTACTTTACCCTGTACCCCTCTGACTTCAGCTGATCGTATACCTCCCTGGGTGTTTGTACTGACTCTGGCCCTGCCAGAACACAGCAAGTTGTTGTGTGCATCAGATCCAGGTAGATTCAGGTGCAAGTAGGCTACGGCCCACGAAACTGTACGTTTGCACAGGTGACAAACAGCAGCGCCAATTTGCAATTCCTACTGTGGCATACTTGGTCCAGTGCTGTACGTTATCACTGCCTCCAATGTTTCCAATGAAATTGTGTAGCCAGAAAGTCACAAGATACAACATAACCAACATAGGATAACAGGATGATCTTTGTTACTTTTTGGACCACTCTGGCAAGGTTGCACTCAGCAGGAGAGGTCTCACAAAATCATTCCTAGGACAGAAGGAAAAGGCTACTTGTGCTGGCCAATCAAGCAGTAGCAAGGTGAAAGCATGACAAAGCTAGTCACAGCTGGCCAGATCTGCCATGTTGCCAGCTATCACCATAGTGTGTGCTGCTGCAGTCCAGGAAAAATTCACGCGGATGCATGTATGGTCAGTGCAGCACCTAGGAAAAATTCCATGACAGTGGGATTTCTCCATGACAGTGAGAATACTTCATGATAGTAAGAGTACCTGCAACAGGCTCATAGGTGTCAACAACGTGGGATGCCCCGCCTGTTTGGTTGCGCTCTGCCTCTCTTGCAACCAGCACCTGCCCATCAAACTGCTTTGACTCCTGCAGGTCAATTGAGTATGAGGCTCACGCCTTTTGTGTGCCTGCACGCTTCTGGTGCTGAGAGACGTGTTTCACATCCTTTGTCCAGCCTCAAGTATGATGACACTGCATGGTCATGATAGCAGAGACAGTTCAAGACATCGAGTCATGTAACCTCATTCATTCATGGCTGTGTTTCTTATAGCTTCTGCTCCGCCTAGGCTTTTGTCTCCCTTTCAAGTAGCTACAAGATTGCTCACATACCAGCATTTGATCATGCTGCTCATGCTCAGCTTGTCAACAATGCTTTCAGATCTGCTGAGCTCTTCTGAAGTGCTTTCACTGTGAGAAAATCAGCGCCCAATGAGCTTTGAATGAACATGCTACCTGTAAGATATCATTCTTCAGCCGTAGCTCCATCTGCTCTAGGCGCTGCACATCAATGCCAGTGTACTCTTGCATGTTCTTGAACGGCCGCTCATCCTCACGCAGCACAAAGGGCCGCCCGTTGATGTAGATGACAGGCTCCTCTCGCATGTTGTGCCACACTGCATTCACCTGCACCTCACACACCAATGCATTCAATGTGTATTTAGTTTTGTCGTGAATAGCAAATATAGAGCTGTATGGTACTTTTTGCTTTGGAAATCATGTAATTCTTCCACAACCTTCAACGGCAATGGTATACACAAGACCAACAGTAAGGACGTTGACTGCCTTGATGATTGCAAAACCGCCCTTGCCGGCAACGAGAGCTTGGGCATGCTGCCCAAACCTAAACACTGATTGTTCAATATTGGCATCACAGACGTGTGTGCCCCATAGAAGTAAAGAGATTCATCTGAAGGAGGTGTAGTCTAGCTACTGTTTCTGATGCCAACACCGCTCCAGAGAGTACCACTAGGAGAAAGTAAAAGATGGCAGGCCTGCAGCGACGTATGCCTGCGCTCTGATGCAACATCATACTGAACCTTGGGAGCACATCTGAAACAGGTGTAGTGAAGATTTCTGATGCAATACCGCTCCAGACAGTGTCACTTGGCTGGTTCAGGACAGAGACAGAGACCAATGACAGGCATGCAGCAATGCCTGCCTGCGCTCTGATGGCACATCATACTGAACAATGGAAGCACACCTTGCGCTTGTCATGTGTATCTGAGGCTGCACCAATATGCGTGAGGACCGATTTGATGCCCTCCACTGTGGGCAAGGCAGAACCAAACACGTTCTGACCAGGCACGCCTCTGAAGTTGGGAGCCCCAGGAATCGTGTTGGGCAGCTTGGCAGACTGGCAGCCAGGGAAGTGGTCTTCCTTCAAGATTGTATGAGCTCCAAGTACATCACCGACTCGACTGGCAATCAAGCCTGCTGCCTCCTCTGTCGCCTTTTCTAGTGCCTCTGCAGGCAGAAATTGAAGTATGCTGTGGCCATTGCAGTTGATTGCTCAAAGACATTTGTACGCACATTCTCTCTTTGGACCGTGTCTCAGCAAGTGTGTCTCCATCAGGTGCAACATGTAAGTATCTAGCTAACCATGAGCTGCAAAGCGTATCACCATCATCATCATTTTCATAATCATTTTTGTTGTTGTTGTTATTACTATTATTGTTGTTGCTGTTGTTGTTATCATCATCATTACTATCATTATCATTTAGAAGTCCTTGCTATACTATCAATTCTGCATCAACCAGAAAATGCAGCAACCATTGTGTACAGACATTTGTGCACAATATGGCCGACGTCTGCGCATGGCGCTGCACCCACGCTGAAACAATCATCAAACTTAGCAGTTCGATAAACCTGAGCAGACGCATTTGAGCAGCATCACATCAGATGCAACAGCAGCACACGCATCTAAAAGTGGTAAATCTGAAGGAGATCATTACCATCAGGGCTCTCAGCAACAGCATTATCCTCTGGGTCCAGCTCAAATGGTACATCATCAGCAAGCTTGAGGGATGGGGTACGCATGCTAGGCTGCTGCAATGACAAAGCTGCTAGTGGGTTTCTGCGCAACATGCGCTGCAGCACACTGCAGCAGCAAGCCAATACAGCATCAATAACTGTCACAACATGGGAAGTCACACATGACGCTTGCATTGGTTAACACAGGGTACCCAGTGTACATCGACAACCCTGCAAGTCACCACTTATGATGATGCTGTGATGACCTGTACCTGAGACAACTTGCTGCTGAGAGGCTTTCTGATACAATGTGCAAGCAATGCAAGCATGTTGTGCTGGGCCATGAGCAAACAAGACAAGCACGCAGAAGTGTATGCCAGCCAGCCACAAGTGGTTTCAACAAGCTGAATTGCAATGCAAAGCCTTGCTGCAAATAGCTTCGGCTCATCTGGCTTTTGTAAAGGATGCTCATTTGCAGTGTTGTTGGTACCTGTAGAGTTCAGGCCGCCGCTTCATCCACTGGGCCAAGCTGACTTGGCTGCGAGCCTCAGGATCAAACCCAGGCTCGAACAGATAAGCTGTGAAGGCTATCAAGACGTAGTACCGCTCCAGGTATTCTAAGCACACCTGCATACACAAAGAGGCAAGCCATCCATGACACATACATTGTCACATTTTGAGGACCTGGTACTGTAGTATGCACAGCAGCAGCCACTGCTGACAGCAAGCCGCCCAGTGCTGATTGTGCCATGAATGACAGCAGGCGAATGTACAGCCGTAAAAGATACATTGTAGCTGCCACAATTTCAGCAAACAGCTGTTCAATACAGTGTGTCCATATCCTGGTCTGCATTGCACAGCAAGCTGGGTCTCATTCATGGAGCAGAGCCTGCTGTTCAGCAGCTTGTGCTGATGACTGCTCATAAGGGAGGAGCAGGCGCATACCTGTAGAAGAGCATTGCGCTTCACATCATTCCCTTCATGCATGAGCCTTCCTCTGTAGCCCGCAATAGCTTCCCTCAGGTTTTGCATGGCGCTGCAGGGCAGTCATTGCAAACCTGTAATTTCCATCTTGACACTGTACCATGGTAGCATTGATGTTGTTCGACAAAGCTGACTGATGAATTATCAAGTCCAATGGTCACATGATTTTGGAGATATGTCAGGTGAGCAGGAGGCTGTATGCAGCAGATGCTCACAAGCTCAAACATACAGAGCAATCAAGACGTGGAAGAAGAGAAAATGTCAAGCGTACGTGAGAGTATGTTTGCATTGGTTGATATAGACAAATGACAGACTTTGACATGTCATCGAGACAGGTCTATTCGACATGCAGAGGTCACCACAGTGCAACTACAACTGGCTTTTGATACTCACTATCACCACGACGCACAGGATTGCCACCAGCCGAGCCCTGCTGAAGCAAACCACAGCGACTAGGAGCAATAGATGGCTTACTTGCAAGCATCAATGACAGAGTCCAGCAGGGCTTTGCTAGCTGTGCCGCCCTCCAGAACTCTGAGCAGGCTGCGCACCACTCCATACTTGCCACTCTTCAGCTCTCCCTCCAGGGTCACATCACTGCTTGTGCGCATGGGGCTGCTGCCCGCTGGTGGGCTGGTCCCCACAAACCAAGAAGGAAGGCCCTCTGCAATGACCACACAAACCGTGAAGGTGAACCCTTGGTAATGACCACACAAACCATGAACACAGGCCCTCTGCAGTGACCACACAAACAGGTAGGCCCTGTGCAAAGACCACACAAAGCATGAAGGTAGGCCCTGTGCAAAGACCACACAAACCAAGAAGGTAAACCCTCTGCAACTACCACACAAACCAGGAAGGTAGGCCCTCTGCAAAGACCACACAAACCGTGAAGGTGCAGCAAACACGCAAACAGTCATCTGATTGCAGAGTTGCAGTCAGTTGACTAATTATGGCTGTCACTGCACTGTGCCATCATGTTTTGGCACAAGGTCATCGTGATGTTGTGCTTCTGAACTACCTTGAGA
>JAABUW010005195.1_pt1 | contig 17109 bp, 12 predicted proteins | sample 5560081 | NCBI WGS metagenome assembly JAABUW01 (sample SAMN10711882, study PRJNA513363) | rock metagenome | isolation source: Antarctica rocks | place: Antarctica: Victoria Land, Knobhead sud | reverse complement strand
GGATGGAGCCTCGACAGCTCAGCCCTCGTCAAGCGCGATGGATGGAGCATGGCTCCCTTTCGGTTCAAGATCACCTACCGTCCTGGAAAACAAGCTACTATGACCGACGCATTGTCACGCCGAGCCGACTATCACCCAGGCAAGGGATCGACGGTCGATCAAGAGTACAACTTCGTCCAAGCCCTGCCTAGCTACGAGGAAAATCGAGCAACTTCGCCGAATGAAGCCGATAGAACAACACCGAACGCCCTTCTTCGAGCCCTTCAACCTTTAGTCTCAATTCTTGACCGAGACTACTTCGTCGATGACAACGACATCCTCCAAGGTCTACATGAGGATAACGAGATAGCTCCGGTCCGCCAGGAGATGATGCAAGTCCGGTGTTCGAACTGCCAACATCTCACCTGTGCCCTTTCCCGAGTGAACGTCCCGAGCCTAAATGAACTTCGTCGACATTCGAGGAACCAACAGCCATATCGCCGACGTGGACCAAACGAGGATTTCTAACACTCGAAGGACGAGTTTACGTGCCGAACTATAACGACGCTCGGCTAAAGATCCTTCGAGCTCGACACGATTCGCCGCTCGCAGGACATCCCGCCATCAGCAAGACAATCGAATTGATTAGCCGAGACTACACCTGGGTTGGCCTCAAGAAGGATGTCGAAGCCTATGTCTCTGGATGTGCAGTGTGCCAACGGACGAAACCAAGTCATCAAAGGCCTAGCGGACATCTTCGAAGCTTAGAGGTACCAACATAGCCTTGGGCGGATATCAGTATGGATTTCATCGAGGAACTACCATCATCGAACGACTATAACTCGATACTCGTTGTTGTCGATCGACTAACGAAGTGGGCGATCTTCATACCTACAACACGGAGTCTGAGCTTCGGCAAAGTTGGACTACCGTGGTCGAACTTGGCTGGAATAACTCGAGGACACGCGTGGGTGTAGCCGAGTTAAGTGCCGGTCGAGTAGCGTGGGCTAGAGATGCAGAGGCTATGAGTAAGCTAGGTAACTATAGTGACTTTTTTTATGACTTTCAGTGACTTTCAATCTCGAATCGCTGGTTCTCCCCGACTCTCAAGTCCATCCCTTTTATACATCGTCTTTCAGGCCTATCTTAGGATCCTTCTCGTTTCGAGTTCGATGGTGTTTCGTCGTCGGCGAGGGGAAACGTAGCGAGGACAATAGAGGCGAGCAGAGACAATAGGCGTTTGAATACTGACAGTGATAGCCTCGTTTCGGAGTACAATGAACATGGTTGCACCCCGTTTCGGAGTACAATGCCGGAGCTAAGCATGGTTGCTTATTGTCGGCAATGTTCGGCGATATTATCCGTTCAATTCACGATCGTGACAGTATTGAAGAACTATGATTAACAGAAATCTTACCCAATTGGTTCGAAGGAGGACACCTACATGGGTGGATGTCATGACACTGCCCTTACTTAGTTATAAGTCTATGTGCTGAAGCTAATCACTGGGCACGGAGTCAGAGAGCTACGCTTGGCTTCAGAAGTGCACCTGGAAACTATCTGTTCGACCACTCGTGCCATTTCGTTGGTTGAACGTCCACTCGCTCCGTTTTGTTGGTAGAACGTCTACGGAGAAGGAACAGATATATAGCACAGCTAAGCCTCGTCTTGTAGGAGGTTTCCCAGTGATCCTCGATTGAGTCTCATTGTCCCATCCCACGTCCAAGACGATCTCGTCCTATTCTCCGATCTCGTCTACGCGGCTACACTCATTTGTCCTCGCTTAGACCCACGTCCCGCCTGTCTCGACGACTTGGTCGATCTCGACGACCTCTTGAGTACCTCCCTGTCTGTTCATTTTGTGATCGGGCTACTTGATCGGAGACGGATCGGAGCATCGTGACAGGAACATAGATTGCATTGAGCAATTGTCCATGGAGTGTATTGTATTTTCTCCAGATTGTTGGACTGCTTGCTTTTTCTGTGGCAAACTATGGGTCTCCTTCAGTCTGCGAGCTACCCTGCAAGGTCTCAGTAGGTGCATCCTTTTATGAGACCATGATACAGTCTAAACTGTTGGAATTTATGTGATATTCAACAAGTATGTGATATTCAAGTAACTGCGGGCCTAAAAAGAATAATAGGAATCGTTTGCAGGGCAAATGGTGGAGAGAGAATTGAGTACAAGCCACTCCCAACATACCGTCACACATCCTCTGAAGGGTCACAAATCCAGTTGTGAACTCGCACAGCTTGAATCCAGCTATCTTCCGTTTTGAGATTGCTTGCAGTAATTGGTGGCGCTCAACTTTAAAGCACATCCATTGACATTCTTTGTCCCCAAAACTCACAATGTGTAACGCTTTGAAGAGATTAAGCAGAGAAGGGAAGCTTGCCCAAGGGGTGTGCGTTAGATGGGACGAGGGCTTGCTCCGGTCAAGCAATTTCCTTTGTCAGGGCACAATCTGTAATGAGCGCATCTTGCCCCGGTCGACGTCTCTTTCTGCCGTCCACTGAGATGGGCGGAAATATGGAAGCAGATCATATCTGTTTTGAACGTATTGAGTAGACATCCATTCCATGCCAAAGCTTTTGCACGCTGTCCAAAAGATGGGAAGGAATACTTTTCCTGTAAAATACGAAGAATTACCATAGCGCATGTCCATCTAAAGAAGAATAGAGCCGCCGCTCCGATTTTGTAGCTCCTCGTCACCTCACCTTGCTTCGCATCTGCTACCATCATTCCAAGCCAGGCAGTGGTCTCCCGCCTAATATCCCAAAGCCGCCTGTTTCCTCAACTTGGCCGTCCCGATCATCCTCTCCTCCTCTCTCAGACCCTCACCCGCCCTCTCGGGACGCTGACCCGCATCCCTCTCATCTTTCATTTCCCTGACCGTATCGATCAAGTCCTCGACGGCCTGCGGCGAGGTCTGGTGGTGCACGACGATCCGCTCGCGCATTAGGATGATGGGTTTCGGGAGGGCTTTCAGGCGGGCCATGACGGAGTCCAGAGTGAGACCGAGTGGGCTGGGGTCGAAGAAGACCTGTCATACCCCACACTGTCAGACCCGCGACCGAGACGGGAAAGGGGGAATGGAGGCGCACCATATTGGTATCAACCTGTGCGAGGATGTGACAGCCGAGCCCCTCAAGCCCCTCGGCTAGGCGACGGGCGAGAGCGTGGGTGGACGCGAGTCGGGGAAAGTGATTGGTTATTGCGTAGTCTGCTGCGGCGGCCATTCCGCCCGATTGACGGACACCACCGCCAAAGGCTTTGCGGAACCATCTTGCGCGGGCGATGAAGTCCTTCGTACCGACTATTGCGCTGCAACCGCAATCAACTTGGGAACAAGACGGAAATAAGGGGTACGCACGATCCAATCGGTGCACCGATGCCTTTGGACAGGCAAAGCGACGCGGTGTCAAATGGCGCCAAAAGATCTCTGATTCTACCACTCGTCAGCCTCGTATGGTGGTGATAAATGGCGATACGTACACGACCTGTAGATCCTCCTCACTCCAAGGGTCCAAATTCCGCCTCTCCACCTCCGCAGCAGCGGCATTCCATATCCTCGCTCCATCAAGGTGCATCCCTATCTCATGCTTCCTCGCCAACTTCCCGATCCGTACCACCTCGTCCTGAGGAAAGATCATCCCGCTCAGGGTATTCTCGAGGCAGATAAGCTTGGTGGGTGAGATGTGGATGTTGGTGCCGAGTTGGAGGGCGGGCTCGATGTCGTCGACGGTCAGGTGGACATGGTTCGCGGGGACGATCTGGTGGGTCGTCGCTTGGGAGAACATCGCGATGCCGCCGGCTGATTCGCTTCCATCGGTCAGAATTCGGCGAGGAGAGAGGGCTGACAGACCTTCCATCTTGTGGACGTGAGCTCGGTAATCGGTGATGACGCTATGAGGGGGTTGCTTCATGTGCGTCCTAATCGCCAGCTCTGCCTCACCATCAGCGTACTACCGGGAGCCGTACATGATGACAATCGCGCACGATTCGTCATGGTACCACTGACGGCAAACATCGCCGCCTCCTTCCCCGTCAACCTTGCTATCCGTTCCTCGAGCTCGCATGTGGACGAATCCTCGCCGTAAACATCGTCACCACGGGATGCCTGAAGGGCGAAGAGAAGTTGAGCGTCGGTGGGAATGGTGATGGTATCGCCTGATGGTTGAGAAGCAGCACAGCGCGATGACCGGGATTCGCAGGATCAAGGAACGAGGACGGATCCATCATCAGCCTTCTTGATCCGGTTTGATTTGTGGTCGCATGTACGCACTCCGGAAATCCCGTGAGATCCGCATCAATCGCTCAACATTGTGCTGTCCACCGACATCGGCCGTGATCTCGGGTTTGGATTGTGCGACGGGCATCGGGACGATGGTGGCTAAACGTCGTCTGGCTTCTATAGGCGAACAAAGGGATCGGAACTGAACGATCGAGATGAGTGATCGAGTGGAGATTCGAGCAGGAAGGCTAGACAAACGAAAAGCGGGTATAGGTACAGACAATATAGAGGGAAAGAGGCCACGACTCATGAAGCAGGAAGATTTGTCACAACATCGATCCGAAATCGCTCAGCGTGCAGCTAAGGGGGTGAAATCGAGTCGGCAAGCTCCGAGGGGTTTCTCGCGACACGTGTTGGCGGAGTATTCGGCGAGGTGATGGTCACAAGAACAGATGGTACCACGAATATGGCTTCAACTGCTTCTCCCATCCTGGCATGAAGACCATTTTGGTTTGAGTGCCGGCAGATGCACATGCTGTCCGATATGCTCCCAGGCTGTCTCCCATGCTTGATTTCATTCTTCCATGTATGCAGGTTTCATGTGGTGGATGGGTTGACTCCCAGCATGGGGCAAAGTAAGAGGCTGTTGGACAGGTTCCGATTATGGTAGTCATTGGAAATGCGCCAGGCTAAATAAAGGTTGGCCAGTCTGGGGAACGTTCTTCCAGCTCGGAATTTGCTTGGATTCTGTCAGGAATGTGTCACGGATCCTTCACGGATGACGGATCGGATCGGGGGGGTGCCACAGACTAAGACTGGAACACGGAGTGTCTCTGACTTGTCACTGGAGGTATTGGGGCTGTGACCCAATGAGGTGGACTTTGGACTCATGACTTCATGGGAAGGCTGGCTTCGTCCTTACTGAAAGGAGGCCAGCTTCACCCTTCTTGAAATTAGGTTGGACAAGAGGTTTCATTTAGCTTATCTTACAACTCAACTACAGCTCTGATAGAACAACATGGCCAGCATCGCCCCAAAGGAAGGGAACGCGGGCAATTTTGATCTGTTTCACATTTATCTTTCACGTAATATGCAAGACAAAGCGCATCAAGAGGCGCTTCAGCCTTGTTGAAAGACGCTTGGATAAGATTTTGAGATCAAGCATAATGGTATCAAAATCTAGGCCAGCTTCATCCTTTTTGGGGAAAGCAGCAGCAAGAGGTTTCATAGTGCCATCGCGTTGTCACTGGACAGTGCCTCTGCATTGTCAGTATGCAATGTTCTCACAATGCCGATGCGCAATGGTCTTGCAGTGTGAGACTGAAGTTCAGGTCTCAGATCATGTATGAGACTGGGACACAATTGGGGAAGCTGCTATCACCGCCTACGCTTGACGCACGCGCGATAACACGGAGTCAAAGGATATCCGCCCCGCCATCCCTGATGTCAAAAGAGCCATGACTACGCTCAAGCAGTACTATCACTTCACTTCTTTCTGAGATATGCATCTCCTGCCCGAAACCTCGGAGCGGAAATGGTGAACCACTACTGCTCACTCTGCGCTTGCCCTTGCCTCGAGCCCGCACCACAAGTATCACCGCCTCGATATCCAGAGGATTGGCTGAAGCGCTGGCGAGTCTTGCAAGTCGGCACGGGCTTCGTCGATCCCTCCATCCTCACTGATCCACACTCGAAGTCCAAGCGAATAGTCACGATCCACGAATACTGCCTCGGCGTGGCAGCTGTTACCGGCCATCATGCCGTTTCCATTGACGATGATGGTCGAAGCGAGAGGTCGGCATGGATGTTTCTCTTGGCGTACAGTTTGCCGAAACGTACCGGTGTGCCTGGAGAGGACGTGCCGTGGACCGGGACGGTAGTTGGGATGACGAGGTGGAGGGAGAGTGGAGGTGTTGAGGGGGGTCATCTGCTGCCAGTGAGGCACATCCTGATCTATCGATTGATCGCTGATCGTTTCGAGACAGGCCGATCTGGTTTCGCCAACGGATGTGGGTCGACCCACGTGGCGGCCGATTCCGATCGTGGACAAAAACCGACCACCTCAGACATGTACACTCCTCTCCCTCCCAACAGAGATCATCATCTCCATCGCCTTGCACCTCTCGAAATCGTCCCCTGCGGACTTTGCCTCCCTCGCCCGCACATGCTCGACCCTCCGCTACCTCCCTCTTCCCCGCTCAGCCCGGTATCTCCTGACCCTCACAGCAGCCCGGGCATTCCAGCGAGGACTCTGGGCTCAATGCCGAACTCCCCATCAACCACCGAACCAGAACGATACCTTCTGGCTGGCGCTGGAGCAAGCGTTCATCCAGCCCATCGAGGAGGCTCTTCGCGAAGAGTCGATGGGGTCGAGCGGGAGGGAGATGTGGGACTGGTGGAGTCATGGCGAGGGGTGGAGGTCAAGGAGGAGGGTCTGGTGGAGTATCGTCAAGGGTTGTGCGGCGGCTAGGGACGCGTATTGGTGGTTGAGCAAGGGGCTGAATGATTGACGGACTTCATCGTTGGCTCCTGCCATTCGCGATTGTTTAGGTATGGCTCTGTTCGGACGGGGACGAGATCAGCTCCCTTGTTTTCGCTTCTGGTCTGGAGCCGCTTTCGGGTCAGTTCATATGCCGATTCTGCAGCTTTAGAGAAAGCACCGGGTCAGTACGGTGGCGCATCAAAATCCTTGAATGACTGCATGTCATGGCAAGAGCTTTGACCGTGAATTATTATCCATACAGATGAACACGCACAGATGCCCCAGCCCAACATCACTTCTCCTCCATATCAGCCTGCAGCTTCGCCATCAACCGATCCAAATCCTCCGCCGGAGTCCCAGGCGGTTCTCCGAGGGTCGAACCATCATCGATGCCCAGTCCAATCTTTGCGGGTTCGGGCGGACTGGGATCAGACCACGGATTCGGGTCCAGCGGGGGTGCCGCGTCGGGAGGGGCGGTATAAGATGTGGGTTCAGCGACAGTGTTCGGGGCCGCCATGTCGGAATCTGACACGACCGAAGGTGGGATAGCCGATTTAAGATTCTCGGGAGAACTTGCGAGAACCGCTCTCGTTTCAGGAGAAACGGTCGTGCCCGCCAGACCTTCCAGATCGGGACCCTCTTCCGCTCCATCCGCGATGTGGTGAATCGTCTTTCGCAGCGCCTCGTAATGTTTGTCCAGATCTCGTGGCTCGAATGACGCAGCGTCGAACTTATCGTCCTCCTCGACTTGCTCCTCCACGTTCCCACCAAGCACTTTAATGGTCTCTCGTAAGGCCTCGCGTTCCTCTCGGACCTCCTTAAGGTTCTCCTCCACCTCGGCTCGTTTCCGCCGTTCATCCGCGACCATCTTGTTCGCCTCCTCAAACAATGCTTGACTCAGGTTCTCCAGTTCTGCCTCCATATCGACTTTCCCCTTCTTTAGCTCTGCCAGCTCCTTGGCCATCCCGTCTATCCGACCCTGTGCTCCCGCATACGCTGACCGCAACTTATGCATCTCCGAGCTCTGCGAAGGGGCACTGGATCTGAGTGTAGAAGATCGCTGTATGTTCGGGCTCGTGGCAAGGGTGGGGAGGGCGGATTGAGACATAGACCGCGCAAGTCCCGGGCTGTCGTTTGCTCTGCGCACAGCATCCGCCGCGGTTTTCGTCTTCGGTGTCTCATTGACGGGACCAGTATTGTGAAAGTCGAATCCGTCGAACTCCCTGCTGGGCGTCGCAGGACGAGACGCGGGTAAGGCTGCCATGATCTCATTTGGAGATGGGATGTTGACGGTACCAAGTCCACCAGGAAGCTTCTTCTTCCCTCCAGCCCAGAAATTGAAGACGCCTTTGCCTTCAGCGGCAGCAGCGGAAGCTGGTCCGATCGCTGCGGAGTTGACTGGTGGGAGCCGTAGGCTCATCTGGCGAGCGCGATCCTCGACGGGCCGGCGCCCGGGAACGGATGCGGGAACGACTGCCCGACGCTGTTCCAAACTGGTACGAGCGGGCTCCGGAGTGACCGCGGCATTGGCGGCAGCACTGGTGGGGACTACCGCAGGCTTGACCGCCGAGGCGGGCGTTACAGGATTTTCCCCGGACGGGATTCGAGGGCTCGCACGTATTTGCGTCAGCTGAGCTTCCAGCATCTCGGTATTCGCTTCTGCCATGGCCAGATTTGATCGAGCGATCTTGAGGGAAGTAAGGAGGGAGGAGTGGGATGTGAGAAGGGTGGTTTGTGATTGTGACTAATGTCAGCTGAGTCGAGCGGAAATGCTTACCATCTCGTTGACTTTCCCGAGTATCTCCCTCAGCACCAGTCTCAGCTCGTCATCCTTCACCTCAATCTCCTTGAAATCACGGTCCGCCGTTGGCAACTCCTTGACGACCTCTGCCTTCTCTGCCTTCTCCGCCTTCTCTGCCTTCTCTGCGTTCTCTGCCTTCTCCTCCACCTTCGTGGGCATTTTCTTCGGCTCATCTTGTGAATCCTCCTCATCGCTTGGCGATCCCGGTGCGGTCAATCTCGAATACCCCGTCCCCCCACCCTCATCATCGCTCTCCTCCTCGTCCTCCGGCGTATCCGATCCCTTCCGGAAGAACTCAAAGCGTGACGATGACGATACGGTGCGTGCCTTCATGGGCGGGGGTGGCAGTAGGGGTATCGCTTTATCTGATTGCGGGTTCTCGGGCACATCGACCGGTATTCCTGCCAGTCGGGCCCACCGCTTGAGCTCGTCTTGTGTGACGGCTACTTTGGCCGCGGCGACGTCGGCGGATTGAGCGGTGTTGACATGAGGCGCTAATGATTCGGCTGTCGCGACGACGGGAGAAGCGACGGGGAGGGGATCGAGCAGTGTTTTCTGCGCAACTACCGGTGATTTCACGTCCGGAGTTGTTAGAGGCTTCACCTCTGCGATCGAACCTCGTGGAGTCGCGTTATTCCGTCTCGGCGGATGATGGTGTGCCGCAAACAATGCCGGAGGGAGCGGCTTATTACAGAACGGACACATGACTGGCTCGTCCCCCATTCCCGGCACATCGACGTCTTTCGAACCCCGTCGCGAGGCGGCATCGATTTCTGGAGGGAGGAAGTTCTCGCTCATCTGGGAGATACGTCGACCGATCTTGGCGAGTCGAGGGGGAACGGATGGGACGGTGAACTCGAAGGGTAGGTCGCCTCGGGAGGTCGATGGGGAGCTGGGGAGACTACCGATCGGCATGGTCGCTACCCCAGTGCCTGAACTCATGATGAAGGTGTTTCTGCTTGAACAAGGGACGTGAGATGGGAGTGGGGTATGGGAATGAAACGCGATGGGGAAACGAGGAGGGCGATGACATGCTCCCGAGAGGAGAGCATGTGGCAAATGTGCCTGATAGCGATCCGACGGGATCTTACACTGAAAGAGATTTATTGGGAATTCTTCATTGTAGTGATCACACGCAGTGATCACCAGTTGGGTCGTCGTTTCAAACATCTTGCTGGGTGCTTCTCTCGAAGCATTCGAAAGGAGGTTTGACACCGTGCTTTAGTTTTCCTAGGCGCCCCGGGATTCTAGTCGTATTGCGCGAGAACTAGCTGGAACGAAGCGAATGGATGTAACTCACTCCGAAAGCTTTGAATGGGCTCCATAAGACTATCCCGGATGATTCTCCCCATCTTCAGCCGTCAGTCATACGCTGTTCGCTGATCTGAGTTCCCAATCGGTCGGTATTCCTTGAAGTTTGAAATCTTCTTCTCGTGCAGGCTTCCCAATCCGCCGAAGGGCCTCGTAGACTGACGAATAGATGCTCCTGGACTGCAAATGATATTGATTGATTCCTCTTGTCTCTCGAACAGGATCCTGCAACGTTCACAGCAGCAATGATGAGACCTTGATATGACAACTAGCGAATAACAACAAAACAAACATAAACGATCATCCAACGTAGACTATAAGTTCAACGCTGTCCACAAACAGCTTTCGATCAACAAGATGAAGGTAAACAATAACTGTTCGCTGCTTTTTCGGTCTCTTTGTCAACCCAGCATATATCAATACCTTACAAAAGCGTCCGACACAGCCGTTTTCACCATCCAAACAAACGCCTAGACTCTCGGCCTCTTCATCAAGCTCTTTCGACATGTCAGTTTCTCCGGATCGAGACTCTTTCGAAGCAATGTAGCCAAGTCCTCGGATCCGGTATGGGCCGACGGTCAAGCAGCAATCTCTCTTCGCACCGCTCTGCAAGCCGAGAAGGCTCCAATATCCAGGCAGCCATATACGCATGCAAACGACCGATATTGATCTTGGTGCCACCCGATATATCCCGACGGTTGCAGAGGGGACAAACCTCGTCTCAAGGTCTAGGGGACCGATCTACTTTGACAAGGCAAGCGCGACGAAGCTCGATTGTCTCAAAACGTGGTGTTTACCGGCATTCATGTATGCGTGGGTCTATTATTCACTCGTTCGCATTCGAATCAATGTCTTTTGGTGATGTTCGCCCAGTGTTCGAGGTCTAAAACGTCACCACTCGGCAAAGAAAGGCCATCCTGCTATCATCGATCGGTGGGACGACAAGTGGTGGGACGACAAGGGCAACGTCCAGGCTTGTCTTTCGTGCTTGGCGACTACCGATTCCGCCTGCGGATTTTGAAACGGCAAGTTCAAGGTCATCAAGGTGCGCGAAAAGTCCCTGGAGGACGCAGAGACCGATGAACTGCGTGGTGAGAACGATTCGGATGGAGGATCTGGCGGTACGGGGACCGTTGAACACCTTCAAGCGCCTGCATCCTCTGTTCGCTCTACAAGAAATACGAGACCACCTAACTAATCGCCCTCGAAGACAAACGCGCGCACTCCGAACGCTCTTAAATCCCGTCCTAAGGTCCTAAAATCCCCTCCAAACACCCCTGGACCGAGCCAAAAAACCGCTCGAACCATTCGCAAACGTCAGCAAAAAGGGCCGAAAACGCACCCGAATTGAAGAAATTGGTGATCCCCGATGCCCCAGCACCCAAGCCAGGACGCAAGGGTCCGGCATGGACTACTGAGGCGCCATTTCCACCCCACCTGGTGTCGACCCGATGCCAAGTCCAGCAAAAGCTGAGGAACCCCTCCCAAAAGCCGCTCAGGTACCGCCAAAACCCTCAACCCTACCGAATGGCTTCAAAAGAGCTCGGCATCATTTCGCAGGGCAAGGGGAAGAACGTCGAGCGGTCCGAGCGTCCGGGAGGCCCTTCTTCGAAGCTGTCGCTCGCCCAGGCAAACCTTCCTCAATCCCGTCGACAGCCTTTTGGAAGCGACACCTCTCCTCCCCCGGGTCAAAGCAACGCCTCATCGGCTCACCCCCTCAACTGCACGTCCCGAACAATCCGTCCTACCCCAGGTCAGACTCCCCGTCCTCTTCGAAGGCCTTTCGGCCGAAACTCAATACTTCAAACAGACTTACAATCGGGGCGAAAGCATTCTGCAGGATACCCTGACAGGCTTCAAGCAGGACGAGGAAGCCGGGCTTTTGCGTCTCAAGCAGTCTGAAAGGTTGATGCATCAATTTCGCGACGAGAAAGACAAGGCTGTTGCTTTGGCATACGCAGAAGTGGCGAATGCGAAGCGCATTGCAAACGACTTGTCTGTTGTCAAGACGAGGTGCAAAGAGCTCTCTACTATCAACCATCGGCTCCCCAGTCAGGTTTCAACCCTCGAGACTCAGCGAACGGCCTTCGATCGGTTGAAAGAAGGTGAAATCGCTGAGCTTAAGGGCGCGAAGGACACAATGGATCGTCTTCATGAGAAGGCTGTTTGGGAGAGGCGTGAGGCTCTGGAGACGGCTAAAGCGAGGGAAGGGGAAGCTCAGGTGCGTCGGGATGCAGTTGAGGAGGCACGGGAGGTTGTCAGGTGAAAAAGGATCGAGCCGCAAAATCTGAGACCCTGTGGGCAATGACGCGCTCGAAAAGCTTTTGACGTGTTCGCATCTCTCCTAGCAAGTGGTGTACCATTTGAACTCCTTCAGGGATACCCTATGCATCGGTACATCTCACATAGTGTCTTTCTGAGCGTGTTCGGGGGGCATTTGGAGCATTTGTTGTCTAATTTTCCTTCGCATCGCAAGATAGATATTTTGTGAATGTTTCCTGATCAATCCGAATGCAGCCCTAATCCAGTCTCTCCAGTCGCTACACTTAGCCAATTCAAGAGCAGCCGGTGGCGCAGCTCTAAAAGTTGTTTGGGACAAAGGGCTTTCGATCTTTCGCCAGGAATCAATTCGCCAGCTTGCAAAAGTCCCTTCGGTCGGGCTGATTACTTGAAGTAATAGCAACGCCGCTGCGATCGAAAGAGGACCACAACTGTCGCCATCGGTCTGACGAAATCAACCAAGTTGAGCACGCATGTCCTACTCATTTGTTCAGTCATGAAAAAGGATTCTTCCCAGTTGTTTCGTACCGGGTCGTTGGGAGCCAATATCCATCCTTCGACGTCTCCTTGCTCGGCCATTCCTTGCCCAACTTCCCACATGAGCCGCGAGTTCAAGCGATCGAGTCAGGTCTGCCCGAACAGTCCTCAATGATTGAAGTATCAGTGAGGGGGTTTGAGACTCACTTTCCACGACAACGGATGGTCTTAATGACCTCCGGCGCCATCAAATACAAGTGTCAGTTTGAGTCGAGCGATGATAGCGGTTGTTATAAAGTGGGTCTGATTGGCGGCAGGACCCCCACTGATGTTTTGTAACGCCAGGTACTGTCTCGACCCAGCGAACGCCAAGGGTTACCATTCGCACCTCTGTGGAACTCGATTGGCCGACCCGGTTTGTCAACTTCCACACCCATGACTCGAAGGTGGCCTACCAGGTTCCGTATTGTCATGTCGGGGGCTTGACCCGTATATAGTTGGTGGATTTCCCGGAGGTCGGGACTCCCATTGGTGTTTTTAGCTTTGCTAGCGTAGCGGTATGAAACCAACTATTCATATCAGCCACGTGACACGTATCCTCTGATTGCCATGGACAATATGGGAGATATCTGGCCGGCGCGATCGCTCTTCAACGACCTGGAGGATCGCATCAATCATCCTAGAATTCCACCATCCGCTACCTGCGTCAAACAATTTGGGAGCATCGGCTCGATGAATGCCCATATCCTGGCCAAATAGCAGATAATGGCCTGGCGGATTCATCCGCTCAGGTGATACTTCGTCTTGGACAAGTTGTAGGGACTGACTGCTTGAAAGCTTTTCCAAGCTTGTTCAGTCCATTCGAGATCGTCTGGATCATTGACTCGGCCAGGGTGCCCGACCAAATCGATGCCAGCAGGCGACTCATCACTTGTTCGTGCTGAGTTCGATTTGTTGGAGCTCCCACAATGCCAATCACCTTCGCAGATTTGGCGTGTACTACACTGTCAGCGTTTGATTCAAAGTGCAGCGCGCGATCACACTCACTCTGTCTTTTCCTGTTTCTACTACCGTCTTCCTCTTCGGCAGGCCTCTCTACAAGGCTGGACTTCACAATTCGACTGATTTGATAGAAGAGCAGCATTGGAGTTTGTGCTTGATCGAATATTTCATTGAAGGCCGAAATCCTCTTGACGTGATCGTTGTCGATTCGCCACTACCGACCACTTTGATATGAACGATAGGTAATGGCCACTTGTGATTTGGCCTCCAACTTGGCATAGAACGCTTACCAGACTTGCCGAAAGGGAATCCGTGCGTCCAATTTCGTTTTCAAGCCAAGAAAGGTCCACGGAGTCCGAGATCGCAAATTGTTGGCTTGCAAATCGAGCCGTTATGTGCTTTCGCCGGTCGCAAATGATATCCTCCGCTGGCGCCCAAGCAATATTCAAAGCAAAGAGCTGACCGACTTTCTTGCAGTAAGGCTTTGCTGGGACATGGTTTGGCAAGCCGCAAGTAGTGCAATTGACTGCTCCTCAATTCCTTTTGCCAAACCTTTTGCCAAACGCGTCTTTGAATAGAAGGAGTACGTTCGGAGACATGATAATGTGAAAGGCTCGTTGAGGAGATGCGATGAAGACAGGTGTAGTGCCGGTATCGCTTTCGAAGGTACTTCGATGTCGTTGCTGACAGGTGAACGCATGCGATAGCGCCGCGCCGAAAACGGTGTGAAGTTTCCTCGCGCTAAGCAAGCCATCGAGATAGTCGAGAAGACCGAAGATAAGGTCCAGTGGGTCCTGTTGCTTAGACGCATGACTGTCGATGAGCTTAGCATCTACAGTCGGGCTTAGCTATTGCCGGGATATTCTTCAAGAGCTGACACGTACCATGTAGTATTCGACGCAATTCAGGAACAGCGATGGCTGTACCTTCCTCTATTGAGCGAGTGAAGCGCTGTAGTAGCTGTGTAACTGGAGATGTTTGAGAACGATGTGTCGAGAACGATGCGAGAGGATCCTGCCATTCAGGCTGCCCAGCCAAAATGTGGAACAAGCTCGATGCGAAGCAATCTGTACCGGTATTGAGTGATCCCACAGGCCGTTCGAGGTCGCCAATCTCCTCCTCTGGGATCGCTAAAGTGCTTTTCGGGGGTTTCCTCCATGCCTGGAGCGGGCAAATAGCGGACAGTCGACCCCAAACAGCAGAGATTGGCGCCGCAGGAGTCTCACGTATCTCCTCGTCGGGGCTGGTGTGTCCGGAACCTTCCATCTTGACGGTGGCACGATATCTCCTTCTTATTGGCGAGACAGGCAAAACGTCACGAGCTCGTTCGGAACAAGAGGAATTGTTGTCTAGGTCGACTTCGAGCAAGTATTTCCTACCGCCCACTCTCTCACATCATTGGCATCTTCGTGGGCCCATACAGGCTGATCCGTCAAGTCGACTTTGTTACCTTCCACTTGATTGGCCTCACAATCCCGCTCGTATTCGGTGAGCTGCCCAACTAGCTCGACTACAGAGAACGTCCAGAGACCAGCGAAACGTTTCAGAGTGCCGGTGAAGTAATCGCAAGTGCAATACTGGCGCCCATTATCTCTTCGGCGACCACAGATGTGGGTCCGAATTTCTACGTTTGTTTCGGCTACGAAAGGGTTTGCAAGGTGCGTCAGGGTTGGAGGGAGTCGATGCAAAGGGCATGGAATGATAGCGTTCGATTGCCAAGCCTCAGTTCCATCGAGGATTGGTTGACGAGATTGGGATCTAGGCGGGAGGTTTCATTCGGGTGACTCTTGTAGAAAGGGAAGAAGACAGTAAGAATGATGATCCATAGTCGATCCAATATGAACCGCATCAGGTATGTTTTCCCTTGTAACTTCTAGAGGAACTGACCTCTTGTTTTACCCGGCGACTGAGGAAGACACGATCGAAAGTCTTGAATGCGGCTCCGGCGAAATTATTCGTCGACAGAGCTCATCAAATGTGCCGGAATGCCGTAGTTCACACAGTAGGATCTCCACCGATGACTAAACCATTCGCGATTCAGATAGGTGGTCAGACTAATGGTCGATTGGCCGCCATCTTGGGCGATATTGTCGATGTCTTGCCGAAACCGTTGATAGTACTCCGGCCATTCGATTTCGATCGGACACCGCTGACATTTGCGAAGAGCTCCCAGGAATGCACGCGTGTTTGCCTCCCGGGAGGAGAACGATCGAATAGCGAACGAGCTTTGGATCGACATGCCTGGACCAGGTGAAATCGGCAGACCCGGATAGCTAGTCGTGGAAAGACTTGCCATTTGGTGAGATTCGTTGCTCGTGCTCAAAATTGTTACTAGGCAGCGCAGATTGTTCTTGTTCCGGTAAGAAGAATCCATGTTAAGGCCTCGTGATAATGAATATAGGATTGCCGTTTCGAGGGTGAAAGCGCTAGCAATGACACACTGCATACGTGGGCTAGTCGCATTCACGCCAGGAAGCGCAGGATTGGGATATTGGTAACTGCTTCGATCAGCCAAAGATCGATCAGCCAAGGATCGACCCGAAAGGTCAAGCTCACGCAATGACGTCTACAGGATGCCGCCGGCAGATTACGCCTATAGCACGGAGAGGATCTCCATCAAGTTTCGTCTGTTGCAGCACAGATTCGACTGCCGCTTGGAAATCGCGCGCTTTGGGCAGATGTTGCGGAGCTTCGGTCCGGAGATATGACGAATCAGCAACTCTGTCAGCTGACTGGGAATACCCTTCTGCCCTATCAGCACTTGCAAGCGATATATAACATACGAAATGTCCAATTCTTTAGCTGTTCGCAGTCATGCCCAAGCCTAGAGCAGCTTCATGTAGGACCGAGCACATGTGGGGCGAGAATTGAATTGGAGGGGGTGCAGTTATTAAGCGAATGGGTCGAGAAAGTCACAGTACAAGTCTGCTGTCTGACTTGACCGGTTGTCATCTCAACCTGTTTGACATCAGTCCCTGTCATTCCCGCCACCCACAGTAGAGGATTTCGCACGAATGCGTTCGAATTGGTTGTGGAGTCCCTCTTTCGCCTTCGCCTGCCCTCACTCCTCTGGCGAACTGCTCCAGTTCTTCCTTCGTCAAACGGTAGACATCGTCATTATTCTTTTCGGGTATGCGCTGGCAGCCACCATTGCATCCGAATATTGTACGCCGAACCAGCCGATCGTTTCGGAGCGGGAAACCAAATCCAGCACCTCGACCAGCATATGCCTGCTGCAGATATCACCTGGCAATACACCGGGTGGATCCAACCATCGAATGCGCACGACCGAGGGGACTTGTGTGTGAGGCGAATGCTCTTTCTCAGCGACATAGTCGTGCGGCTGTTGGCGGATTCAACGTGTATTGTGCAAACAATAATGATTGCAATCTGCTGTCCGCCGGTACAGAAACCCAATGAACAGTCTGGACGGTCAAGTTCGAAAAAATCGCTTGAGTTTGTCAAGCTTCGACAAAGACCCGCGCAAGGGGAACGCTGGAGTCACTTTCGGTAATCGAACGGGGTCGAAACGGGGCTGGTGC
>JAABUW010005192.1_pt1 | contig 17120 bp, 24 predicted proteins | sample 5560081 | NCBI WGS metagenome assembly JAABUW01 (sample SAMN10711882, study PRJNA513363) | rock metagenome | isolation source: Antarctica rocks | place: Antarctica: Victoria Land, Knobhead sud | reverse complement strand
GCGGTCCCCTCGCTCGCTCGGCCTAGCATCGCACGCTCGCTACCTCGAGTGGGAGTGTTGGAAGGCTCGGATAAGCTCGCGCGCGACGCGTTCGTTCATAGTGTGAAAGTTTTCACTTCGCTCGTGCATTCATCATAAACTACAACAGCTTCGAAGAGGTTTGCAGTCACCGCACCTCTCACCAAATCTTGGCTGACCAGTGCCACACACCATTCCAGCCCTCTGGACGACTGGCATCATGGACAACGCCATCGGTGTCTGCAACGCTGTCATTGTCGATCCAAGTCGGCACATACGTCCGACGTATATCGTCCTCGTACGCCCATTCCTTCTCACCCCCGTGCTTGCGCTGCTTCTCGCGCTTCCTCTCATTCGCTCGATTGACTTGGTCAGTGCAACGTTCGCCCCACTGCATCATTACAGCCTCTGGTCGGGACCACTCACCAGATTTTGTGCAAGCTCTTGAGGCTTCGTAGAGATACTGCTCATAATTTTTCAATTCCATAGCTCCGAGCCAATCGGCACAATCCGCGATTGCCCATGTGGCCCGGATATGCTGTTCCAGATGTATTCCTCTGCCTCAAGTTCCCTTTGCGTTTGAGCCAGAGTACCTAAAAGCCATCCTCGATTCGCCGAGTTCTCGGGGTCGGTACGAAAGGTTTCGTAGGGTTGTCCGCTCCGGCTTGTATGTTGTTTGGTGTCAAAGTCTGGATCTCCGGGCTCGCTGACGGTATACGGAACATGCTCTTCTCCCCCCTGCCCTGGTGGATGTTGCGCGGTCTGACCGTAATCGATCCCGTCATCATCATGCACCGGTCGGTGTCGATCTTGGCCGGGACGACCCTCTCGATCGCGGTCAGACCGGTCTTCATGAGGTATCACGTATCGGAAATACGTTTTCTCCCTCAGCCTCGGACGTCTGACATAAGTCTCCTCACTCCTTCTTGGGGTTTGCCATTGGTTGCGGCCGTCATCGATCTTGTAATCATCTTGAGCCGATTGGTATGGACCTTGGGGTCGACGGCTCTCGCGACCGGCGTCATACCGGGCTTCTCGTGATGAGAATCTGACATCAGTTTGTCCGCTCCAGCTTGGACCTTGCCATGCGTGGTACGACATTCCAGGGCCTTTCCGGGAGGTATGCCCGACATAAGTTCCTCCTTTTCGGCTCGGGAGACGCCATGTGGCATGACGGAAATTGTCGTCGTGATCATCATCGTCCGATCGCTCGTCTGAGCCATGCCGGTGAAGACTTTCTCCATCGCGATTAAGCCAGTCTTCAACATAGTTTTCGAACGAAGTGACGTGTCTCCCAAAGCGGTGTAGGGCCGAATCTTTAGTGTGGCGGATCTGCTGGCGAAGAGCAGTCGGGCCGGACAACACGGATGAATAATAAACATCGTGCAAAGCCCCCATATTGGAGTCAGCTGGTCTGGAATGAAAATCAGCGTAGATGTCAATATGTCATCAAACAAGGTAGATTGGACCACAAACGGGAAGACGGAGATAAGGCTTTCGTTGTCGAGTTGAAGCCTTCGTTTCTAACTTGATTTCGTCCAGCATCGTTCGAGAGAAATTTCCCTTCGTTTTCGCGATGCATCAAGTGTTGCAAGAACAAAGGGTGGTTGAACAAAGGACTCGCTTCGGGCATGACGTCATGCCCAGTTGATGTTCATAGTGACTGATGAGGCAACCCTCAGGACCTGAAGGGGTAGCAGGGAGCCGAGCACTTGATTTTGTCCTGGAAGGCGAACAAGAAAGAAGATGCAAGTTTCACTCGAAAGAGAAGGATGGCCAATGCCTTCATGTATGGCGTTGTAGCTTTAGGTGTATCGTGGAGTCGAAAATGAAGACGACGTCAATCAAGAAGAATCCCGTCATCAAAGGGTTATTGGAAGGAAATAAACGGTGAAAAGACGTCGATTTGATCCCGAAGCAAATGGCACCAAGAACACCGTCGACCTCTATTGTGTCCTGCTCTTGAAGCTGCCAGATAATGCTAGACACCTGAGGGATTGCCTGAGCTCTCACAACAGCATCACTGCCCACGTCTTTCCGTGACTACTGCAAATTGATAGAAATCAATTCACGTACATGTGTCGTATACAAAATTACTTTGATAACGCCCAGCACATCGTACATGGCGTCAACTCCTCGCATCGCCCTCATCATACATCCCGGTATTTCCTTGACCTTCCCGATGCCGAAGACTGCCTTGAGGGCATGTTGACCTTCACTGTAACATCATCTCTTGTGACTTTGGTGATGACACGCGGCCTGTCGTCGTAGTCGTTGTTGCCATCATGTCTGTCATCGCCCTGAGACGACCTCCTGCGTCTCCAGTCATCCGTGATATCGTCCTCTCTCCCGTACTCATAGCGGTCTCCGCGTGGACGCGTCTCGTCCTCGTGGTTTCTGCGCGTTTCTCCGTTGGATGACCTCATACGGCGCCTGCGATCAGAGTTATCCTCCTCTGTCCATCGATGATGACGGTTGTAACGCAGACGAGGTTGGCGGATGAGTACGTCACCGTAGTACGATCCGTCGACCAGCCTGTTGAAAATCGAACCCGTCCGACCATCGCGTCGATTCGCATCCTGCACATCGCCGATCAGTGGATACGCCTCTGGGTACCGACCTCTGGACGAGACGGTGGGTGCTCGACCCCTATACCTCCTAGACAGCTCACTGTGTTTCCCCATCCTCAAAGTGTCAGTTTTCTCAGCATCTCGAGACGTCTGACTGACTGACCACTTCCCTCTCACAGAATCAGACGGGGGAAGAGCTCCCGACGGTAGCCTTGCACCGTGATCCTTGATATCGGTCAGGTACTCATAGAAGTCTACTTGTTCCTGGAGTTCCAATTCCGCTTCCACCCAAAACTGACGCCGATCGACATCATAAGGCGGATAGTCCTGGGACTTGCCCAAGGTATGGATGTTGTCCTGGGTCCGAGCAGTTTCTTTCGTGAACCAATCTTCGTTCGTCGTCCGTTCAACGTGGTCGGAGAGGAGCCTAGCCGTATGCTTGGCTGATTCCCGCTCTGCGTGAAGGCTTGCCAGGCCGAGTTGCCTTTCTGTTTCGACGTCCTCTCTGGTAAAGTCTCGTCTCGGTGGGACTCGATAATGGCGGCGACTTTCTGGAATCGAATGACGGTGGTGATGCGATCGACTCTCTGATGACAGATGACGACGACGATCAGCCGCCAGCCCCTCTCTCACTTCCCTTTCCCTCTTCCGCTCGCGCTCGTCCCGATCACCCTTCGACTCCCGAACCCACGAGCCCGTGCTGTCCGTATCGGAGGTGTCATCATCGGAGGAACTGTCTGGACCGAGGTCCCGCCAATGTCGTCGTGGCATGTCTGAATACTGACTTAAGTCAATCAAAGTAAAATCAGAGTGGAGCCACCTGGTGAAAAAGAAGCGCCAGGAGTCTCCCTTCTATCAGGTAAGAGCGGCTCATCAGCCAGCCTGTCCATCCTTTGATTTGTTGGCTTGCGTCATCCAGAAGCGCGAAGGCGTCTGAAGGTTGATGCACTGGGCTGCTTCGGATAATGGATGATCTATGCACTCTTTGAAATGCGCAAGCTCCCATGCCGCCTCGATCGAGGACCTCTGAAGGGAGCTCTGAGACCTAGGCGAGAAGCAGAGAAGGCGCCATGTCGTTCCGTTCACCTAGACGAGAAGATCAAAGGGTTTCATGCGGGAGAAGAGTAGAGAGCATCACACAGGAAACAGATATTGAAACCGGCACCGGTCCTACCGGTGGATCATACCTCTTTGACATCAGATTTCTGGAACCATATGCTTTTCGCTTTCGTCCATCGTCTGAGTAATACACCAATATGGCCCCACCAATCGGTACCATCATCATCGCCCTTTGGGCCTATCTTCATACCCTCCAGTACGGCTTCCACATCTCCGCGCTCAATGGTCTCCAGGCGCCCCTTTCCTGCGGAGTAGCTGGCGGCGCTCCGGGCGGGTCACACCTTACCACAACCGCATCGTTCAGCCTCAAGCCATGTGTACCCATGTCTGTGAGTCTGATGCTGTAGGGTTAGAAATTCGAGCTGAAAAGATCAGTCGGCGTACTTTGGCTTGGTCGTCTCGATCTTCACCATCGGTGGACTGGCAGGATCGTTATCGGCTGATATCGTGACACGATCCATCGGTCGAATACGGACATTCCAGGTCTCCTCGACTTGCGTTTTCCTCGGTTCACTCGCTGTCGGATTGGCAAATACCCCTCAGGTCATGCTCTTTGGCCGGTAGGTTTCCCCCATCAACCGCCAACCCTCTCGTACTGACCAATCCCCAGAGTTCTCCTTGGCTTCGGCTGCGGTTTAGCCACGGTCAGCGTCCCGCTCTACCTTGCCGAGCTCCTCCCCGCCCTTCGAGGCCTCATGGGTATCCTCAACCAGCTTTCCATCGTCTTCGGTCTGCTCCTTGGTCAATCTCTCGCTTTTCCGTTTGCCAAAGCTTTTACTTGGAGATATACTATGGTCGTCGCGGTCGGCGTGGCAGCGGTGCAGTTCGCCGGAGGCTTCATGGCGAAGGAGGCCAGGAAGGGCGAGAATTTGTGTCGAAGCGTGAGAAATGCAGATGAGGAGTCCCCGTTATTGGCTGCCGCGGAGGAGCCGGCCCTGAACCTGAAGGGGGTTTTGGTGTCCCAGGACAAGCTGGTCCGACGAGGCTGTAAGCTTTAACTCTTTCTCACTCTGCTTGACGACAGTTGATGGCGTGTAGTGGTCATTGTCATTGTCACACAACTCGCTCAGCAACTATGCGGCGTTTCTCCAGGTAGATCCTTCAATTATCGTCCGACAGGTTCTGACCCTCGTAGTGATGTACTTCAGCACTCGCATTCTCACTCCCGTCTTCCAAAACAACTCGAAATACATCGCTCTTGCCATCATCCTGATCAAGATCCCCATGACCCTCGTCCCAGCCATTATTGTCCGGGTTTGTTCCTTCCCATCTTGTACAAAGTATTCGCTGACTGTATCCTATATTTGTCAGCGAGTCGGCTCTAAATCGATCCTCCTCGGCTCAGCCGGTACTATGGCGCTCGCGTCTGTCCTCCTCGCCATCGGCATCAACCAAAACATCTCAGGCCTCTCCATCATCGCTATCGTCACCTTCGTCTCGGCATTCTCCGTCGGTCTCGGCCCGGTCACTTGGGCTGTGCTGTCGGAAGTCATGCCTCCTCATGCCCGGACGGCTTCGGGATCGATCGGACTGGCGCTCAACTGGAGCATGAACTTCATCATGGTGCGTTTTTGAGTGCTATTTCCACACAAGGTAGAGCTGATGGGTACGATAGGGTTCAAGCTTCTTACCTCTCCAAGAGAAGCTCAAGACCGGTCCAACAACCGGGGAGGGGAACATCTTCTTTGGGTTTGGGGTGACGTGCTTATTATCGCTCATCGCTATCAAGACGAGCTACGACGCTTACGAGCGGGTATCCGTTCTATGAGTGAAGGGACAATGCATGGCGTAGATTTGACGGTGGTCGCTCACAGCTTTGATCTGACATCAAACACTGTGCCGCTAACGAGGTGACATGAGACTCTTCTTGGCGCAGGAGTTGCTGACCTAGCCGGTTTGACGTTGAGGGAATGACTGACCTTTGTCTCACCCCTGCGCACATCCTTTGACCGCCTTTCCGTAATGACTCCTGCTTGCGCCGAACGTTTGGCCATCTCAGGTATCATCCTCGGGGTGAGAGCGTCATTCCATGTCACTCAATACCGAGCAGTTCAAACTCATGTTGCCAATAGCCAATGATTCCCTCGATCAGCAACGTCACCGAGACAAACAGGACGTTCGCGTTCACTGCCAAGGAGGTATACGCTGCCGCTGGTACGTCCCTCTCACGCTGCCTCTCCCTATCACAAGGGATCGAGGTTCCCTTTCCCCTCCACTACTTCATCCGCCTACGTTGACGCCGACCGATCCACCTCTTCCTCAGCCGTCGCTTTCATCCTTCTCCTAACCACCAATGGACTTTGCATATATTTCTACTTCCACGAGCGGAAACACAAGCATGAGGAGCTCACGCACAATGCGAAATTGACCGCGATGACGCGTGGTGGGGCGGAGATCATGCGTAAGATCAGGAGGACAAAATCGAGTAGAGGTGGTTGAGAATCCTTGCCTCGATGTATGGAGAATCCAGCATCCGGTCTGTTCAGATCCTAAAACGTCCACGACCTTATAGGGAAAGTAACCATCCCTGGATCATCGTGAGTTATCTGCCCGAGGATCTTGGCATCAGATGAGATTAGCCCGGACATGATTGAAATCGTCATGCTCGCCCGGGACGCCGGGCAGGCTAGTGACATTGATCATACCTATCTCAATGCGTAGAACTCTTGTAAACCCCCTCTTACTCCCACCCTCACCTTCCACCACCCCCGACGATGTCCGATGGGTCTTCCTGTCATGTCGGGGACTTGACCCGTATATAGTTGGTGGATTTCCCGGAGGTCGGGACTCCCATTGGTGTTTTTAGCTTTGCTAGCGTAGCGGTATGAAACCAACTATTCATATCAGCCACGTGACACTTCCCGTTGCTGCCGTGATGGCTTTATGATCGGGCTGTATTGAGAGGCGGGTTGATGGATTTCGTCAAGGCGCCGAGAAGGATACGATAGACTTGGAGGCCGCCCGAGTTAAGGAGCCGGAGAGCGAGCTTGACTGTCGATTTATCGACGCAGACTACCACGAGGATCGATCTGGAAGGCGTTTTGAGTGCATATAATGGTCTCGCTGAACCCCTGTTTTACTGCTGAGATAAAGGGAATTTTGATCGCGCAAGCGTATGGCGACTGATCTAGGAGTAAATCGTCATTCGGTGTCGTGTTTCTGGTCTGCTTCATAATACGAAACCCGGTCCATGCGTGAAGGGTTCTGTGATGACTTTGGGATCTACTGCCACATCTATCTAGCAAGACTCAGAGGGTCTCAGTCTCTCCTTCCCTTCTCAGCATGGGCCTCTCACCGGGAAACGAAGAGAGATACAAATCAGACGCTCAGGGGAAACAAACTATGAAATCGCGATTTGAGACTCATTCTTCCGCCGGATTAGCCCTTTTACCCAGCTCACCAAGATCCCACCCAGTGAAGCTCTCCTCACCACCTACGACACATGCCACACGTAGTTCAGCAGCCAGATCCTCAGACGGTCAAGGCCGTCTTGCGTTTCAGCTGAGCAATGGCGCAGGAACATGGTCGGGTTCGCCAGCTGGCTCGGAGGCCGCATGGGAGGCCGGTTCGACTCTTGGTCCCCCAAAGGGATGCTCTGCTATCGCTCAATACCACGAGGACTGAGCTCAGGAGAGGCTCGAAAGCCTACGACGAATTGAACACATGAGTTGTCTGTCCTTGATAACCAGCGCGGAGCTTTCGGTTCTTACGAGCTGGACTGAGAGCATTCGGGATGAATTCGGGGTAGATGTTGGGGACAAGGGGTTCATTCCTTAGCAAAGGACATACTCGTTCGACTGGTCTATGACCTGTATGATGGTGTTGGGGTCATAAGTCTGCGTTGACTGATCCGAACACCCCTTCTTTGTCTTTCCATACACTCACAGGGTACTTTCGACTAGCGTGCCGTCATCGGAATCTGAAACGCGGATTTTGGTTTCAGGTCCTCCCCCATCCGTGTCCTCGTCCGTGTCCTCGTCCTCTTCGTTTTGTTCACGAGAATTTCCCATCTTTCCTCAGCGATACACACAACGGTGTACGCACTCACTGACACGTATAAACTGCCTTACACGCGGTGTCAACTCCTTTGATGGGGTGATCGATACTCCTTTCGTTACCGTATCGGACTTTACATTCTGGATTACGATCCTTCCGGATCGTGGACCTACCTACTGATCGTTTCCCGCTCTTTCAACCAGCCCGATTTGAAGAACGCCTTTGCCGTCATGGTTGCCATCAATATGTCTCCGCTCGTAATGCTCGTAATCTCCTTCCCACTCTTGACATTCGCAGCCACCACCGACACCACCTGCGTCGTCTCATGTTCCACCTGGTCCGTAGTCCTCGGCTACTGCCGCGGGATATACGGTAACGTCCGTGAGTCAGCCCAATCACCCTACTCATCCTATACCTCGTTCTCCGTTTCCTATCGGTCTGGGCGAGATCTGACGGTCGACGCAGCACAACAGAAGAACCTCACGTTCGGCAACGCCTTCCTCTCCTGCCTCTGTGTCGGCTCCGAAGCCTCTGGCGCTATCGGGAACACCACTTTTCTCTCTGACGCCAGTATCTGCCAGGGGTGTTCCACTACGCCTCCAAGAATCCAGTCCGACCTCTCCGTGAGCATCCATTTCACAATCACGGGCTAAATCCACTCATCCTTTGTGTTGCGTTGTGCTGATATTGAGCTTGTGTAGACGCTGTTGACTCTTTGTGCGGTGCAGGAGAAAAATGGAAGCGCTTCGGAAGTCATTACGTTCGGACCGGTCGGGTACTCTACGAGTCAGAATGCGGGGGATAGTTTGGGAGTATCGACCAGCGTCGCTGGGAGGAGCGTGGAAAGCGGTTGGATTGGATTGGCTGTCGGCGTGATAGCGGTGGGATCGGCGATGATGATCTGGTGGGTGACTTGACGGAGAAGGTAGAGATCGCATCATAGAGCATGATACAGACGTACAAGACAAGAGTCCCCAGCTCCAGCAATGTCCCTGGTGATGTGGATATTATGAAGTGATGGGTGGCGCCGTTGGCGAGGTGGATCCGTCCATAGTGACAGTCTTCTCGTCCACAGTTGACACTGGCGGACCAATGCTGGTCTTCGCGGAAAGCGTAACGCCGAAGTCGTGCATCCCGTTCATCCCGTTTGTCCCATTTGCATCCCCGCCGACCCGCTCGAGGAAATCCCACTCGCTCAACCCGACCCTCCCGCCATTCTCCTTCCAACGCCGCAGACTCTCCGCTCGTCGTGTCACGCACAGCTCTACCAATGCAGAGAGGTACTCCGATGTCCACTCGAACTGTGCGTCCCCCTTTCAGCTCCTTACCCAGCTCGGAATAAGATCGCTCACCTCGATGTCTCCGCCGTAAATCTCGAGCAGCTGATCTGGCGCTATTAGGTCTTTGCTGAGATCGGGATTGAGGTGGATCTTTCGTCTCGTATCGGCACTAAGATCGTATCAGAGGCTGTCCGCTGGCTGGAAGGAAACTGCACGCACTCTACAAAGGGCCAGAGAAGGGTGACGAAGAGCGATCCCAGCCAAGGCATCTTCAGCAAACTCGCGCCTCCTAATCGTTCCTACGCCATCATGAGCATTATCTCCCAGTCAGCCACCAACCTACCGGATACTGCGCTTGCAAAAAGCTCAAGATCTGCCTCGAGACCCCCATTGCCCCGCATTGCCCCACTCTGAGTCTGCGTCTTCCCACTCACATCCGCGCAGAACATCACACCTCTACGCCTTGTCAGCCTTCAACCTCTACACCGAAAATCTGCGGAACTTACGGTACTCCCGCAAGCTGTAGATCAATCGTCCGTTCCATACAGAACATGATATGCTTGACCTGTCGAAAGCTCGGCGGACTGGCATTCCGGGCTGTCCAGGTATACAGAACGGGCTGTGCAGAGCGGGTATACCCAATAATGGCGATTTTGCCAGATTCAAACTGCTCATCAGACTCGAATCAGTATGATGGGTTTGATGCATGTGAGCAAGACGGACCTCCGGCTCGAGCTCTTTGGCGTTCGCCGCAACATCGTAGAGGCCGACGGTCCGTCGCCAGATTACGGTCGCTTCGAGCCGCTTGATGGCGTTGGGTACGTTCCAGCGGGTGGCTGGGCTGCGTCAGGATAAATAGATACTTGCGATGGGCGGCAGACCTTTCAAGTACCTGTTCAGCCCATGTTAGGACAGTCTATCGAGACTTTTAGGGGTGACACCCACCGAAGCATCAATTCCTCCGACTAGACGAGACTCGTCAGCTCACTCAGACGGGTGAAGCTCGACTGGAGAGATACATCTTCTCGACATCCTCCAAACCCCTCTTCTCGCTCCCACCTTCCTTCGCAGCCAGTGGCAATCCCGCACTACTAAAATGGTCCAGCACCGACTTGAGCTTGATGGCTTCTTGTGAGCCGGATGAGAGAGGGTCTGGGCGGGAGGGAACGGCGCAGTGTACCGGCGGTGGATAGAGGATTGGGATGGTGAGTTTACGGGTAGGCATGGTCGGAGATTGCGTATTGCGAGTGCGACCGGTTTCGCACGGACGGGCCTTCGTGAAATGCTTAGTGTGCGGCCAAGAGTGGATGTGGTTGGTACTCGTGCATGCAAGAGGTGAGAGTTTATATAGTGGGATTCCGGAAAGATTGCCGAGAACACCGAAACGTGGTCATAGTCAACAAGCGGTTTCAGACTGAGTTCTTAAGCTATGATTTATGACGTGTAGAGGTGATCTACCTGATAGCTGGGTCCGGTCATATTGCCCATGCCCACAGTCGTTTGGCTGGATCATCGAATCACAACGAAACCGAACTGAGACGCCGGACCACGTCCCTGGTTTCTTTCCTCTGGAAGGAGGCCAGATATGTCCTTCAGACAGCGAACATGCAACGGATTTCTACCAAATCATCATGCAGGGTTTCATGGTTTGCACTCCGTCTGCCACCTCCGGGTCCCCTTACCCCGGCCAGATCCTTCCAGGGCATTGAAGGATCATCGTAGTGAGGGGTAGAACGGGGACGGACAAGGGATGGATGGAGCGTTGTATGATACGGTAAAGTCGGTTCAGACATGAAGACGCAATTTTTCATCAAGGCAAGCACAAGCGTACAGACTGTGACATATGACCTCCAGGATAATCCGAAAGCCTGCAGATCCAGCCCATGAGCCAACACCTCTCAAGCCAGAGCTGGCAGCGGACAGTAAAGCCCGGCCATCCCGCAAGCTCATCCTCCTCCACCGCCTCCTCATGATCCTCCCACTCCTCTTCTCGCTCATCCTGACCTTCCACGCCCTTCTCCTCCCGAACCCCTCCCTCCACCTCTCGGTACTCACCATACACCCGACCGGAGAGGGGCTCGCCCGAGTCCCTAACCTTACGGGGAATGAAAGGCCTTCCACATATGGGTCCAAGAGGCCGAACGATGGGGCGAAGATGGAGGAGACCGGCAGACTTGGTGTTGGATACGCGGGAGGGGGTGATGAAGCTCAGGCCAGACGATCATGCGAGTGGATCGCGGAGCGATGGGGGAGACGGTGAAGGAAGCTAGGATCAGTCTGATGAGCCGCAGAGATCTGCTCGAGGGAACATAAGGATGCATCAGTGCAATGTAAATCGACGTCTTCACAAGCTGCTCAGGGTAAGTCCTAGTATCTGCATGAGAGCCTACTGATTCTGCCGTAGATCAGGTGTCTCTCCCGTTCTCTCTCGGCCGCGCGATCCGTGCCCTCCCGACACAGCCTCGTGCACCAATTCCCTTGCTGTTAGGATGTATCAGCACCGTCCTCGCACTGATCGTCCTCCTGCTCGGCTGGCTCCCATCATCCGTCTCAGTCAGGAAGTCCGGGAGTACGTGAAGCTGAAGCTCTGGTCCCGTCATCCACCTCTGCCAGAGAGCGACGGGGACTCAATGATCACCCTCGTCGACCAGCCAATCAAGCCGGAAGAAAGGACGGGCAAGCTGCCAGCCATCGCTTTCCTTTGTCTCGTGCTTTCGCATTCGGTTTGGCCGCGGCAACGTTGGAGCTCAACGCGGTGAGTAGAGCTAGAATGGCGTGGAATGTGAGGAAAGCGAAGGAAGTGGGCTTGAGGAAGAATCTTGGGGGACTGGCGTATTGTGGGTGGTGGGGTTAGGATGAGTGGTGTATACTGATAGGACGGGATCAGTACCTCCGATCATCCCTATCAGTACTCTGATCTCTCTTCGTCGCTTGCTTCCCGGCTATCAGGACGACCAGGGGCGACCCGCATCATGGTGGGAACCCCCTCCAGCCCAAACCGGAGAACACCCCCAAAAGCGCAGATCCACGAGAAAGTTCAGAGGGTCGCCATGCCCCAGACGCAGATCTCCGAGTGAGCGAGGTAGGTGGAGGCAGGGGGAAATCTTGGAATACGTTTGGCACGATCGGTGCGGCGTTGTGATGAGTGTATGAATGAATGACATATTGCCGAGCGATACATGTGAGACTAGTCGACGTGCCGCAAGTCCGAGCGCCGAGGAGCTGACGGACACGATCAGCTGAGAGCTAGGGCTGAAGGAGAGAATGGACGGCACACCGATCAGGGGGTGCAGTTGACAAAGATAGGTGATCGCCCACCTACGGGGATAAGCGCGGCGCAAAGAGGCAAGTAAATCCACTGACATGAGGTAGCAGCAAGTCAGGGTAAGGCCGACGCTCGATCGTATCAGACTACGGGAGCCAATCAGCAAGGACCCGAAGGGTTTGAGGGAGAACCTACGTCTGATTCTTTCCTCTGGGTGATGCAAACCAGGCTACTATGGCGAGACCGGCGCAGACGACTCCGACTATGATGACGTGGAGGAAGGACATCGTGCGTGAGATCTGGATTGTTCCGCCTCGACGAGGTGTGTGGAAGATGGAAGTGACGGCGGCGGAAACCCCTAATTTACACAAATTATTTTGCTTACGTAAGCTCACCTTCACAATTCTCTGAAATGCCGATTCTGTCCTATCTCGCTGCCCGTCGCAATCGCCTCCAAGCGCCATCGCTCATGATGAGCGTTGTCTCTTCAGTTGTCTCTTCGTCGTACCGGACTATCTCAGTGCTAAGGCGATCCTTTGCTTCCTCACCCGGTGCCGCTCAGAGAAGCTATGATCCCCCCGAACGTCAAATCGAGAAACCCTCCTACTTCCCATACAAGACCCCCCGGATCGAGCCTCGAACCGACGCCGAGCGAAAAGAATACACCAAAAAAACCGCTCGATTCCCTCCCGAACTCGCCGAAAAGCGATATGCCAAACTCCGCGAGAATCGACTTCTGGGGACAGGCCCGCATATGAGAATGAAAAAGAAGAGGCCCAAGGCGACTGTTGATATCCCGGTGAATGTGCCGCTCGATAGGAGAGAGAGGGAGAAGATACATTTCGAGGTGCAGGCGGGAATCTCGAACGATCGGAGAGCGTTCTTTGAGAATGATGTGGATGCGGAGAAGGGGGAGGTCATGGATTTCGGGGAGGTCGAGATGGCAGAGTCGATGCCTGGCTTGGAGGTTGGGCGAGTGGTCGAGTGTCGAAGGTGGGTCGAGTAGTGCTCTCTTGACTAGGTAAATGACGGGTGGCTAGATCGGGGTATCTGACGATTGGCTTGATTGTGGCATCCATCCTGATCGGCGGAAGACCTCGACTGATCATCCTCAAGAATAATGGCGAGGTCTGGCCGATATCGACCCACGATGTGCAGTTCGTCATGCCCGCATCCCTGGTTCCGTCCGATGTCGCCGAGGCATGCTGGTCATCCGATCTTCTTGGATCCTGGCAAAATGGTGAAGGGTTGACGAACCTGATCGAGGAGTCGCCTGAAGCAGCTGAGAAGGGAGCGGCCATGCAAAATGCTCGACGGAAGGCGGTGATGACCCTGAGACGAATCATGAGAGAGACGGAAAGGATGTGCGGGCGGATGATGGGTGGTGTGCTCAGCACCGGTCGAGTGGGAGGTGTCGAAGCGGTATGGGAGAGGTTCGCACCGGAGAATGAGAACGAGCCTGGGGCGATCACTGCAGCGGACGCAGCAGAATACATCCTTAACGTCGAAAATCTGGAAAACCCCACGACCGTTCGCCCCAATACCCTCCCAGCATACGCAGCGCATGTCTTCATGATGCGTCGATCCGACCTTTTCCTCGGCGATCAGGGCGACATGTGGGCGTCCGGAGCATTCTATGTGCGAAGTCGAGCGGAGCGAAGACGGCTCAACGAAGTACAGCGGGTCCTAGAGAGCGAGACGGAGGAGGATGTGCGGATACTGGCCCAATTTGTCGAGAAAGCAAAAGCAGCGGTGGAGGTTTCAAGGCGAATACGAGCGGATGCCTCGTCATCCGATCTGTCTGAGCAGGAGCATTCGCTTCCCGAATGGACGTCGACAGAGCGCAACTTGCTGGCTGTCCTGCTCGCACCGCTGTACGAAACCCGCTCCACCCAAATTTCTTCCATTCTCCCTCTTGCGACTGCCATTCTGAAAGCGATAGACCCTTACCCAGACGAGGTGGTCGACCGGGACCTCTTCATTCGACTCCTGCAAGAAGTCGGGTCTGTCCGGCCGTGGGAAAGCCTGAGGCTATCTGAAGCGAAGGAAGCGGAGATCCGCACGATGGCCATGGCTGGCGCTCAAAAGCGCGGCCCGGAAGAATTGCTTCAGGGCAACGAGCTAGACGAGCTGAGAGAGGACTTCACATCGCATCGAGTATTCGTGGTGGACGACGCTACTGCATCCGAATTGGATGACGGGATGTCGGTCGAGCGGATACATGGATCCGATGAGTTTTGGGTACACGTCCACATCGCCGACCCAACGCGGTATCTTCCCCCGTCTCATCCACTCGCGGTGCAAGCTTCGTTCCGTGGCAGCTCGATGTACCTTGCCGAAGGGAACCGGCCGCTCCTACCACTAGACGTGACGATGAAGGAGCTCAGTCTTGGTGCGGATGTGTCCCGCGAGGACGCCGCTCAGGGTGTCATGACCTTTTCTTCCCGGATGGGGTTGGACGGTGTGGTCAAAGACTCGAAAGCCTGCATCGGTTGGATCAAGAAACCTCGAGTCATCACATATCTCGCTGTCAACGAGGCTCTAGGGATCGAGCAAGGAGTTCCAAGCCGCCCGTTCGGCTCTCCTATGGGCCAAGAACCTAAGAGACCGAACGAGTCGCTTGACCTCTCCGACGAGGACCTAGCCGATCTGCGACTTCTTCGAGATGTCGCGGGGGCCTGCCGGTCTCAACGGTTCGCTACGGCTGGACTTGAATCTATTCTCCCGGAGCTTTCCCTGCAAGTCTTGTCAAAACTCCCACCGTCACCCGATAACCTTTTCGATCCTGCAAACCTACCTCTACGACCTGAACTTTACGCCGGCTCGCCGATTATCGATTACCTCGTCTCACCACCGTTCTCACCGGGTCTTGCCGCCACCCTCATCGTACAAGAGCTCATGATCCTCGCGGGCCGCACCGCCGCTGCGTTCTGTCATTCCCGCAATATCCCTGTCCCATACCGCAGTAGTCCCCCACCGAAGGTTACGGCTACACCTGGCCGAGCCGCACTCACTATCGAAGACCTACTTGCGATGCGCGACCCCGACACAAATTTAACCAGTTTCTTTGAGATAATGAAAGGCAACTTCTACTTCACAAGTGGGGACTTGTCGCTCGAGCCGAAACCACACTGGGTCATGGGGTTCGACAAGCCTGATTCGGGATATGTCCGCGCTACATCCCCTTTACGGCGATTCGACGATCTCCTGGTGCATTGGCAGATCAAAGCTGCTCTCGCAAAGGAGAAGGGTCTGAGCTCATTCGCCCCTATTATACCTGCGTCAGATGTGCAGACTTTGGCACAACGATCGGATCAGGCACAACGACGCGTCCGGCGAGCGGGAAAGACCGCCCAGGCATTCTGGCAGGCTGGCTTATTCGCCTCGCGTTTCAATGGGCCGGTCAATCCCGACGAGACGGTGGACCTCCGCGAGCCGCTGAATGGGAGGATCTCGGCCCAGACGTTCTTCGGGAGTGGAACGACGCCGGATAGTACACCGGTGTTCATCCCTTCTCTCGGGACTGTGATCCGATTGGGTGGGGCAGACAAGCTGCCATATGTTGTCGGAGAGGAGGTCAGGGTGAAGATCATTCAGTCATTCCAGTGGCCTAATCCGATTGTGAATTCGGAGTTGGCATAGAGACAGGAGGCCATCACTACTCAATATATGCATTGCATCAGCCAGTTTTCATGGAGCTGGGATCCGGCTGGCAGGGGATGGAAGGCCTGATGTAGTCCTGCTGAAGAGGACGTCAAAATGAAGATCCACCGGTCATCGGGAGTGGTCTAACACGGTAGTACTCTCGGAGCTGGCACAAGCTGCGGGACATAAAAACTACTGATTTGATGCATTGTATTCGCCCAAACATGCTCTCCCTAATCCGTCTCATTGTCCGAAGCCCATACGTATAGGCGGAGGCGGAGGGGGCGCTCCTCCCTGCTGCGGCTGTCCAGGATGTCCTCCACCATTCGCGACTGGGAATCCAGGTGGAGGTGCAGGGTACCCCTGGGGATATCCGTTTGTTTGTGGCTGGTAGGCTTGTTGTGGGTAGCCGGAAGGTGGAGGCTGGTAGACTGGCATACCGGGAGGAGGGGGTGGGGCGGATTGGGGTTGGGCGAAGCCTTGTCCGGAAGGTTGGGCGGCGAGGGCTCCTGCGTATTGCCCTAGCGACGATCCTCTCAGCGTCTCATCTACAAACGGGTGGTAATAGGCGTACCTTGGAAAGTGAATCCCGGTCCACTCCCAGCCCCTCCCGGTATAATCGCGTGTTTTCTAAGCCCATCAGCGAGTCTGCTAGGAATCGAAGTCGGACGACCCACTTTGCCTGATTCGCCAGTAATCTCTCCGCCGCCGTCCCATGTCGCTCCCCCTTCCCATCCTTCTTGAACGCATACTGCACCGTCACCGCCTTCCCACCCAAAAATTGCCCGTTCATATTCTCGATCGCCATATCTGCCGCATCGAAATCGTGGTACGAGACGAATCCGTATCCCTTACTCTCTCCCGTCGACGGATCTCGCGCAATCTATCACACCACCATCAAACTCACATCACGCCGGATAGAAGGAAGGACATACTTTTGGGTGCTCGGCAATACTTCCAAAGGTGGTGAAGGTATCAAACAAAGCGTTTTCGTCGACAGCAAGATCCAGACTCCCAATAAACAAGTTCGCCCCCACATCAAGTTGTTTCTTATCGTACGAAGCTTTGTTGACCCGGATGGGCTTGCCGTAGAGCTTGATCTGATTCATGATCTTCACGGCGTACTCGGCGTCATCCTCGGCTAGGAACTCGCAGAAACCGAAACCTTGGTGAGACATTGAGATTCGGTCTTTGGGAAGGAAGACGTTGGCTGGGCGAGCATTAGCG
>JAABUW010005191.1_pt1 | contig 17122 bp, 16 predicted proteins | sample 5560081 | NCBI WGS metagenome assembly JAABUW01 (sample SAMN10711882, study PRJNA513363) | rock metagenome | isolation source: Antarctica rocks | place: Antarctica: Victoria Land, Knobhead sud | reverse complement strand
CATCTTGCCGGTTTTCAGCCCACAAGCTTTGGTCTTTGGTGGCATTCGACAAGTGCCTGTTATTGCTTGGTTTCTTTGATCGTTCCGGAGATGTGTGACCACCGTAGCCCGGAGGGAGAGGGAGCAGGACAGCATCGGTTGGCCCGGCAAAGGGCAGCGGCGGCATCCCGGTCATGCCCCTACCCGCCCGGCGGCGGATCGAGATACAGCGGGCTGGCCAGGTAACGCCGCAGCCAGAACCGCAGCAGCACCCCCAGCGCCGCCGCCACCGGCACCGCCATCAGCACGCCCAGGAATCCGAACGCCGCGCCCCCCGCGAACAGCGCGAAGATCACCCACACCGCATGAAGCTCCACCCGGTCTCCCAGGAAGCGCGGATAGATCACATACCCCTCCAGCACCTGCCCAGCCACGAACACGCCCGCCACCGTCGCCACCCCCGTCCAGGTCGGGAACTGCGCCATCGCCAGGCCGATGCTGGCGACGCCCCCGGTGATGCTCCCGACATAGGGTATGAAGGACAGCAGCCCCGCGCTGAGGCCGACGATCAGTCCGAGGTCCAGCCCGACGGCGGACAGCGCGAAGGCATAGAACACCGCCAGCGCCACGCAGCACAGCGCCTGGCCGCGCAGCCAGGCCGACAGGATGCGGTCCACCTCCCGCGCCTGCGCCCGCAGCACGCCGGCGTAGCGCCGGGGCAGCCAGCCATCCACGCGCGCCACCGCCCGGCGCCAGTCGCGCAGCAGGTAGAACGCGACCACCGGTGTCACCACCACCAGGGACAGCACGTTGAACAGCGCGAACCCGCCGCCGACGATCCGGCTGAGCGCCCCGGCCACGAAGGCCAGCATGGACCCGGCCTGGCCGCCAACCAGGTCCCGCAGCTTCTCGTCCACGAAGTCCGATCCCAGGCGCTCCTGCAGGTGACTTATGACCTCCCCGGCCCATAGCCGCACCGAATAGATATAGGACGGCACCCGGCCGATCAGCAGCCCGACCTGCGCCACCAGCAGCGGATACAGCAGCAGCGCGAACAGCAGGCAGGCCGCGACCAGCGCCACCACCATCACCGTCGCCGCCAGCCCGCGCGGCATTCCGGCCCGCGTCAGCCGCGTGGTCGGCGGGTCCAGGAAATAGGCGATCCCCGCAGCCGCCACGAAGGGCAGCAGGATGGCGGCGAACAGGTGCAGCGTCAGGTAGGCCGCGACCAGCAGCCCCACCAGCAGCCCCAGCCGCTGCGCCCGCGTGGCATGGCGCGCGGGCAGCAGCGCGGCGGCGGACGTAGCGGCCGGCACCGTGCCTGCGGCCTGAGACATGCCTGCGACCTGCGGCGTGCCCGTAGCCTGCGGCGTGCCCGTAGCCTGCGGCGTGCCCGTAGCCTGCGGCGGCTGGGAGCGGGGCAGATCAAGCGTCGTCATCGTAGCCCCCTCATCCCGCGCGCCCGTCCCGTTCCGGGGGCCGCGAGGCCCGCCACACATACAGCACGCCCGACGCCACCGTCGTCGCGGCGGCCAGCCACAGCAGCACCATCCGCAGCCCCGGCGCGTGCAGGCCGAAGGATTCGAGCGACATTACCACGCATACCAGCAGGATTTGCACCGCCGTGTTGGCCTTGCCCAGCAGCAGCGGCCGGATGCGCAGGGGCCGCCCCAGCCGCCACATCGCCGCGATGCCGCCCAGGATCACCAGGTCCCGCCCTACCACCAGCGCCGCCATCCAGCCCGGCAGCAGCCCTATGGCCGCCAGCGTCACGAACATGCCGACCAGCAGCGCCTTGTCCGCCGCCGGGTCCATCCAGGCGCCCAGCACGGTGCCGCCCCGCCGCCGCGCCAGCCAGCCATCCACCGCGTCCGACGCCCCCGCCAGTGCGAACACCGCCAGCGCCCAGCCCATCCGGCCCTCCAGCACCAGCCACAGCGCGAACGGCACCGCGCAGAGCCGGCCGAAGGTGATGGCGTTCGGCAGGTTCAGCACCTCGCCGCCCCAGGCCGCGCGCCACGGCGTTGCCGTGCGGGGGCCGCTGTGGTTGTGTCCGCCGACCTGATCCGGACCCTGCATGGAACGGACTCTAACGCATCCGCGCCGGCAACGCACCCGGCCGGCCCGCCCCCATGCCGACCCCGATGCAGGCTCCGCCGCCGACCCCAACGCAGACCCTACACGCCGACCGACGAGGACCCGCATGACCCAGCCGCCGAACGGCGCGACCTACCGCCAGGCCGGCGTGGACATCGAGGCCGGTGACGCCCTGGTGGACCGCATCAAGCCGCTGGCCCGTGCCACCGCCCGGCCCGGCGTGATCGGCGGCCTCGGCGGCTTCGGCGCCTTGTTCGACCTCAAGGCGGCCGGGTTCCGGGACCCGGTGCTGGTCAGCACGACGGACGGCGTCGGCACCAAGCTGCGCCTGGCCAAGGACACCGGCCGCCACGGCACCGTCGGCGTTGACCTCGTGGCGATGTGCGTCAACGACCTGGTGGTGCAGGGGGCGGAGCCGCTGTTCTTCCTGGACTACTTCGCCAGCGGCGCCCTCGACGTGGAGCAGGCCGCCGCCGTGGTGGCCGGCATCGCGGAGGGCTGCCGCCAGGCCGGCTGCGCGCTGGTCGGCGGGGAGACGGCGGAGATGCCGGGCATGTACGGCCCCGGCGACTACGACCTGGCGGGTTTCAGCGTCGGCGCCGCCGAACGGGGTGCATTGCTGCCGGCGGGCGTGCAGGCGGGGGACGCGCTGATCGGCCTGCCCAGCAGCGGGGTGCATAGCAACGGGTTCTCCTTGGTGCGCCGCATCGTGGAGCTGGGCGGGGCGTCGCTGGACGCGCCCGCGCCGTTCGCACCCGGCATGACGCTGGGCGAGGCGCTTATGACGCCGACCCGCATCTACGTGGCGCCGCTGCTGGCGCTGCACCGCGCCGGGCTGCTGCGGGCGGCGGCGCACGTCACCGGCGGCGGCCTGCCCGGCAACGTGCCGCGGGCGCTGCCGGACGGCCTCCATGCCGTGCTGGACGCGGGCGCCTGGCCGCTGCCGCCGGTGTTCCGCTGGCTGACCCGGACCGGCGGCGTGGCAGCCGGGGAGATGCTGCGCGTGTTCAACTGCGGCATCGGCATGGTGCTGGTGGTCAGCGACCCCGACGCCGCCCTGGCGCTGCTGGCCGGGCATGGGGAGGCCGCGCGCCGCATCGGTCATGTGGTGGCCGGGGATGGCCCTGCCGAGGCGCGCGTCACCGTGCCGGAGGGCTGGCTGGATTGATGCCGATGCCAGTTCGCACCTGCCTCCACGGCTTCGCACCGTCATTGCGGGCCGCCCTTGCGGCGCGGCAATCCAGGAGCCGCCAGCATTGCGCCTGCCGTCCCTGGGCCGTGCCGCCACGCTCATTGAGATGACGGGCCTTGAGATGACGGGCAAGGGCGGAACGGAGCAGCCGGCGCCTGTGATGCCAGGCATGACGGCGCCCATGACGGCGCCCGTGCGCGTCGCCATCCTCATCAGCGGGCGCGGCAGCAACATGGCGGCACTGCTGGACGCTGCCGCGGCACCGGGCTACCCGGCGCAGATGGCGCTGGTGCTGTCCAACCGTCCGGACGCCGCCGGGCTGGACCATGCCCGCGCGCGGGGGATCGAGGCGCTGTGCGTGGACCACCGCCCGCATGGCCGCGACCGCGCCGCGCATGAGGCCGCCATCCACGCGGCGCTGCAGGCTCGCGGGATCGGGCTGGTGTGCCTGGCGGGCTACATGCGGCTGCTGACGCCGTTCCTGGTGGGCGCCTGGGCCGGGCGGATGCTGAACATACATCCCAGCCTGCTGCCGGCCTTTCCGGGGCTGGACACCCATGCCCGTGCCCTGGCGGCCGGGTGCAAGCTGCATGGCTGCACCGTCCACCTGGTGACGGACCAGATGGACGCCGGCCCCATCCTAGCCCAGGCCGCCGTCCCTGTGCTGCCCAGCGACGACGCGAACGCGCTGGCCGCCCGAGTGCTGCGCCAGGAGCACCTGCTGTATCCCCTGGCGCTGCGCCTGCTGGCCGAGGGGCGGCCGGGGCGGTCGGATGCCGGAGCGAGCCTGCGGAACCCTCAATCCTTTGATCCTTCGCCGCCCTTGCCCCCGCCCGCCGCCGGGACGTAGAACCGGACGGCATCATGAGGCTCACCATGGCAACCACGGATACCGCAATTACGGGCACCGCAACCACGGGCACCCAACCGAACCCCCGCCAGAACTTCGGCGACGACGCCGCCCCGGACAACGCCAGCGCCGCCAACACCCAGGCCACGGCAGCGGGCATTGACGAGGCGTTCGTCGCCGACCGTCAGATGTTCTGGTCCCGCTTCACGACGTTCACCACCGGCGCGGTGGTCGCCGTAGTGGTGCTGCTGATCGCGATGGCGGTGTTCCTGCGCTAACTTCTCCCTTTCCCTCCGGGAGAGGGAGCAGAAGGCATGTCTTGCGGCCCTACGCCGCTTTGAGATCAGCCTGAGATGCGGGCGTCCGACGTGTTCCCGCCGCACGGCTTGCGATCCTGGGCCGTGATGCCGGGCGCAAGTGCCATCAGCCCGCAAGCCGGCGACGCGGCGAGGGTGGCAGGCACGCCGGTCACACCCGCACCAGCTTAATCCGCTTGCCGTCCACTCCCAGCGTGATGCCGCCGGACTTCAGTAGCAGCGCGTCGGCGCCGAACACGTCCCGGCGCCAGCCGTGCAGCACGGGGATGTCCGGCTCGTCCTCCGACGCCAGGCGGTCCAGGTCGCCCGTGGTGGCCAGCAGCTTCGGCGCGACGTTGTGCGCCTCGCATTTCGCCGCCAGCAGCACCTTCAGCAAGGATACCAAGGCCGGGGAGGGCCGGGGGCCGTCGTTGCGGCCCGGTGCCTCCGGCAGCGCGTCGTCCGGCAGCGCCGCGGCGGCCTGCAACGCCGCCACCAGCCCGGCGCCGCTTTTCCCTTCGGCAAAGCCGCGGGTCACGCCGCGTATGCGGGACAGCGCATCGGCCGTGGTCGGGGCGACGGCGGCGATCTCCAGCAGGCTCTCGTCCTTCAGCAGCCGCCCGCGCGGGATGTTGACGCGCTGCGCCTCACGCTCCCGCCAGGCGGCTGCGGCTTGCAGCATCCCCAGCATCCGCCGGTTGCCGGTGCGGGGGCGCAGCCGCTCCCAGATGCCCTCGGGGTCGGGCCGGTAGGTCTCGTGCTGCGCCAGCACCGCCATCTCCTCGGCGACCCACTCGGCCCGGCCGTCGCGGGCCAGTCGCTCGCGCAGGCGCTCGTACACGCCGCGCAGGTAGGTGACGTCCGCGGCGGCATACGTCACCTGCGCCGGGGACAGCGGGCGGGCGGACCAGTCGCTGAAGCGGTGCGCCTTGTCTATGTGCCCGCCGGTCAGGCTGGCCACCAGCGAGTCGTAGCCAACCTGGTCGCCGAAGCCCGCGACCATCGCCGCCACCTGGGTATCGAAGATCGGCGCCGGGACCTGGCCGAACAGGTGCAGGAAGATTTCCACGTCCTGCCGCGCGGCGTGGAACACCTTCACCACGGCCGTGTCCGCCAGCAGCTCGGCCAGCGGGGCAAGGTCCATGCCCTCCGCCTCCGCGTCTATGACCGCCACATCGTTGACGCCGGCCAGTTGCACGACGCACAGCTCGGGGAAGTAGGTGCGCTCCCGCATGAACTCTGTGTCTATGGTCACATACGGCTCGGCGCGCAGGCGCGCGCACAGGGCGGCCAGGGCTTCGGTGTCGGCGATGAGGACGGGATCGGCGAAGCTTTGGGTCGGACGGGGCATGGCGGGTTCTACCCGGCGCGGCTTGACACCGCAAATGGCCGCGGTTTGTGTGCCCCACCTTTCTAGGACGCTCAGACATGCACGCCTACCGCACCCACACCTGCGGCGCCCTGCGCGCCGGCGACGCCGGACAGGCGGCCCGGCTGTCCGGCTGGATACACAGCAAGCGCGACCACGGCGGCCTGCTGTTCCTGGACCTGCGCGACCATTACGGCATCACCCAATGCGTGCTGCCGCTGGGCACCGCCGGGTTCGAGGCCGCGGACGCCCTGCGGGTGGAGAGCGTCGTCACCGTCACCGGGCAGGTCGTCCCGCGCAGCCCGGCCACCGTGAACCCCCGCCTGCCCACCGGCGAGGTCGAGCTGCAGGTGCAGGCGCTGGAGGTGCAGTCCAGCGCCGACACGCTGCCGATGCAGGTGGCGGGCGACGAGAAGTTCCCGGACGAGCTGCGCCTCAAGTATCGCTTCATTGACCTGCGCCGGGACAAGGTCCACCGCAACATGATGCTGCGCGCCGGCGTCATCGCCAGCCTGCGCCGCCGGATGATCGCCGAGGGCTTCACCGAGTTCCAGACGCCGATCCTGACGGCCAGCAGCCCGGAGGGCGCGCGGGACTTCCTGGTGCCGTCGCGCAGCCATCCCGGCACCTTCTACGCCCTGCCGCAGGCGCCGCAGCAGTTCAAGCAGCTTGCCATGGTCGCGGGCTTCGACCGTTATTTCCAGATCGCGCCGTGCTTCCGCGACGAGGCCAGCCGGGCCGACCGCAGCCCGGGGGAGTTCTACCAGCTCGACTTCGAGATGAGCTTCGTCACGCAGGAGGACGTGTTCGCCACGCTGGAGCCGGTGATGGCCGGGGTGTTCAATGAGTTCGGCGGCGGGCGCACCGTGACGCCGGCGCCGTTCCCGCGCATCCCGTACGACGAGGCCATGCTGACCTATGGCTCCGACAAGCCGGACCTGCGGAACCCGCTGCGGGTGGCGGACGTGACGGCGCAGTATGCCGGGTCGGGCTTCGGGCTGTTCGCGCGCATCGCGGCGTCGGGCGGCATCGTGCGCGCCGTCCCGGCGCCGGGGGCGGGGGGCAAGCCGCGCGGCTTCTTCGACAAGCTGAACGAGTGGGCGCGGGAGCAGGGAGCGGGCGGCCTGGGCTACATCATCTTCGAGGAGGACGGCGGGCGCGGCCCCATCGCCAAGAACCTGGAAGCCGAGCGGATCGAGGGCATACGCCTGGCATGCGGCGCCCAGCCCGGGGACGCGGTGTTCTTCGCGGCGGGGCAGCCGGACGAGGCGGCGAAGTTCGCCGGGCTGGTACGCACCCGGCTGGGCCAGGAGTTGGGCCTGATCGAGCAGGACGCCTTCCGCTTCTGCTGGATCACCGACTTCCCGATGTACGAGCGGGACGAGGAGACCGGCCGCATAGACTTCAGCCACAACCCGTTCTCGATGCCGCAGGGGGGCATGGAGGCGCTGACCGGCCAGGACCCGCTGACGATCAAGGCGTTCCAGTATGACATCGTGTGCAACGGCATCGAGCTGTCGTCGGGCGCCATACGCAACCACCGGCCCGAGGTGATGATCCGCGCCTTCGAGATCGCGGGATACTCGGCGGCGGACGTGGAGGCGCGGTTCGGGGGGATGCTGGCGGCGTTCCGCTATGGGGCGCCGCCGCATGGCGGGTCGGCGCCGGGCATAGACCGGATGGTGATGCTGCTGGCTGACGAGCCGAACATACGCGAGGTCATCCTGTTCCCGCTGAACCAGCAGGGCGAGGACCTGATGATGGGCGCCCCCGCCCCGGTGGACGCGGCGCGGCTGAAGGAGCTGTCGTTGCGGCTGGACCTGCCGCCGAAGGGCAAGGCGGGATAGGGGCGGCCTGCTTCCTGCTCCCTCTCCCTCCGGGAGAGGGTTGGGGTGAGGGAAAGGGAAAGCGCCGACCCGTCCGTGCCGGGACCGCGCTGCCAACGGCCGGGCACCGTGCTTGCCGCTTCCCTCACCCCGACCCTCTCCCGGAGGGAGAGGGAGCAGTGCAGCGCAGCACTTCCGCGTCCGCCCTGGCGGGCCTATGTGTCACGCTACCGTATCCGGAGTACAGCGCATGGCCTTGCGCCACCTTGCCGCCGCCTTTGCCTTCAGCCTCGCCGCAGCGCCCGCGCTCGCGGCCGACCCCGTGCCCATGCTGGCGCACCGCGCGTCCTACAACCTGGTCATGGACAGCAGCAAGGGCGGCGACGTGACGGCCGCCACCGGCACCATGGCCTATGAGCTGACCGACGCCTGCGAGGGCTGGGCCACCCGGCAGCGCCTAGCGCTGACGCTGACCAACCGCGATGGCCAGGACATCGAGTCCGTCGCCGACTACGCCACGTTCGAGAGCAAGGACGGCCTGTCCATGCGCTTCCGCATGAGGCAGACCACCGACACCGCCGTGTCCGAGCAGATCGAGGGCACCGCGAGCCTGGAGTCCGTCGGCGGCCCCGGCACGATCCAATACACCATGCCCGAGGCCAAAACGATGCCGCTGCCTGCCGGCACGGTGTTCCCGATGGGCCATACCGAGGCGATCATCGCCGCCGCCAGCGCCGGCAAGCGGTTCATCGCGCTGCCGGTGTTCGACGGCACCGGGGACCGCGGCGTGCAGGACAGCTCCGTCGCCATCGCCGCCTGGGGGCCTGCGACGGGCGCCGCGCCCTACCCGGCGCTGGACGGCCTGCCGGGCGGCCGGGTCCGCATCGCTTTCTTCGACCGGGAGAAGGCGCCGAGCGCGCGGGAGCGCGTGGCCGGCAGCCCGGATTACGAGGTCGGCATGAAGTATTGGGCCAACGGCGTGTCGGACGATTTGCAGATGGACTTCACCGACTTCGTCATGCGCGGCAAGCTGGCCGAGTTCAACGTGCTGGCGCCGCACTGCTAGCCAGGTGGCCTGGTCCCTGAGCAGCGCCCCGCGGCTGGGGGGCAAGGCTGCCATCGTCACGGGCGCGACCGGCGGGCTGGGATGGGAAACCGCGCTGGGGCTGGCCCAGCAGGGCGCCACCACGATCCTTGCCGGCCGCAACCCGGTGAAGGGCGCCGACGCCCTGGCCCGGCTGCTCGCGCGGGCGCCGGACGCCGTGGCGCGGTTCGAGCTGCTGGACTTGGCCAGCCTGGACTCCGTGGCGATGTTCGCCGACCGGATCGCCGCCGCGCACCCGGCGGTGTCCGTGCTGGTAAACAATGCCGGCGTCATGGCGCCGCCTAAGCGGCTGGTGACGGCGGATGGGTTCGAGCTGCAGTTCGGCACCAACTACCTCGGCCACTTCGCGCTGACGGCCCGGCTGCTGCCGGCGCTGCTGGCGTCCGGCGCCGCGCGCGTGGTCAGCGTCAGCAGCGTGGCGCACCGGTCGGCGCGGATGGACTTCGACGACCCGCAGGGCGCCAAGTCCTACAAGCCCTGGGTGTCGTACGGGCAGAGCAAGCTGGCGATGCTGATGTTCGCGCGGGAGCTGCAGCGCCGGGCCGCGGCGGCGGGCTGGCCGCTGCGGAGCGTGGCGGCGCATCCGGGCTGGGCGGTGACGGACATCATCACCAACGGCCCCGGCGGCGGCGCCCCGGGGTTGAAGGAGGCGGTGATGCAGGGCGCCTTCCGCGTGTTCGGCCAGTCCGCGGCGCGCGGCGCGCTGCCGCTGCTGTATGCGGCGCTGGCGCCGGAGGCGGAGGGCGGCGGCTATTACGGGCCGGACGGGTTCATGGAGATCAAGGGCGAGGTCGGCCCGTCCCGCGTGATGCCGCAGGCGGCGGATGCCGCGGCCGGGGTGCGCTTGTGGGAGTTGTCGGTGCGGGCGACGGGGGTGCGGTTCGGGGCGTAGCATCGGCGTGTCACGCAGGCTCATTGAGCTGCGTGAGCCTGACTGCGTTCAGTCCTGCCAGTCCTCGATCAGCAAGCCGCCCAGTAGCTCGATCGTAACATCGAGCAGGAACCTTACTCGAAGAAGTCCAACCCCGGTCGTCCTTGCTCCATCGGCTGCTCGGCCGCAACTTCGGTAAGGTCGGCGTCGAGCGGTCCTATCAACAAGTCGAGCCAGGCCCAGTCATGGGCGACTGGCTTCAGGATCACCGTATTCCCGTGCCGGCGGATGCGAACCTCGTCCGTCTCGAACCGGAACGCCTTGGCTACCTCCACGGACTACCTCCTTGGCGTATGTCATGCAGGCATATCACCATATGCCGAACCGCGCCTTTCCTGCCTGCCGTGGCCGAGGTGCGGCTCTGGAGATTGTCGGAGCAGGTAACGGGGCTGCGGTTCGCGGCGGCGTGGCGCCAGGCAGGCTGATCGGGTCTGGCGGGCGATGATGGCAGTCAGCCGCCCGCGCACCGCGTTCATCGCGCGCCGTGCCGGAGCGCCTCGAGACGTGGCCCGGTGATGCTGTGCGCCGGCGCGAGGGCGTCATGCCGGCCCACGTTGAGGCTGACCCGGTGCTTGCCGCTCGCCGTTCATTGGTGGCTTGGTGGAGGCGAGCCGTCCTCCACGCGGGCTGGCATCAGCCGCCTCGATAGGTGGCGAGCGCCGCCCGGCCGTCCTCCCCGGCGCCGGCGGCCCAGCCCTCGATGACGGGACCAGCCGCCGCGGCAAGGGCCGCCCGCAGCGCGGGAGCGGCGGCCAGGGTGACGCCGTTGGCCCGCATCCGCGCCTCGTTCTCGGCCTGCCGCGTCACGATGGCGCGGAAGCCGCGCGCCTCGGTTTGCGCCGCGGCCTGCGCCACCGCGGCCCGCATCGCGTCCGGCAGCGCCGCAAGCGCGGTGGCGCCGCAGAAGGCAAGGCTGAGCGGCGATGCGTAGTCGAGCGCCGTGAAGCAGGGCAGCACCTCCCACAGCCGCGCCCCGGCGCCGCCGTCGCCGGATGACAGCACGGCGTCCAGCCCGCCGGCCCGCAGGCGCGGCAGGGCGTCGGCGAACGAGATCTGCCGCGGCTCGGCGCCGGCTGCGCGCAGGACGGCGGTGCCCGCGGCATCGTAGGTCCGGACGCGCAGGCCGCGCAGGTCGTCCGGCCCCCCTACCGGGATGCGGGACCACAGGCCCGTCGCCGGCCAGGGCGTGGCATACAGTAGGACCAGGCCACGGTCGCCCAGCGTCCTCTCATAGGCGGGGCGGGCGGCCCGCAGCAGCCGGGCGGTGTCGTCCGTCGTGGCCGTCAGGAACGGCAGGGACGAGAGCTGGAAGACCGGCGCCTCCGCGGCGAGGGCGCCGGTGAAGGCGTCGGCCGCCTCGATCCTGCCGTCCGACACGGCGCGGAGCATGGCGGCGGAGCGCAGGCCGTCCGGGGCGTCGAAGCCGGGCTGCACCAGGAGTCCGCCATTCGACAGGGCGGCGACGGCCGCTGCGAAGGCGGCGATGCCCTCGCCGGGCATGGCGGTGGCGGGATACTCGGTGGCGATACGCCAAATGGGGGCGGCCCGGGCAGGGCGGGGGAGCAGGGGGCTGGCCAGCAAAGCAGCCAGGGACAGCAGCAGCGGGCGGCGTTGCGGCATGTTCGGCCAGCCCTCGAAACGTGGAACGGAAGAGGATAGTTGGGTTGGCCGAGGCGATGCAAGCTGGCGGCGGGACGGCTTGCCGCCCAGAGCCGGCCTTGCCTCCGGTCATGGACTGCCGATCCCGTCTGCCCGCATGATCCCGCCGCATTGCGCCGGGACTGCGATGAACCCTTGTCCAACCACTGACCTCCTCAAAGCTGGCCGACCCGGCGCCCTGGCTGCCGCGGCGGCTCCGGCCTTCGCAATCGGCTCCATGCTTTCGTTCCAGGTTGGCACGGCGCTGTCGGTCCCGCTGCTGCTGGCGGTGGGGCCGTCCAGCACGACTTGGCTGCGCCTGGTCGGGGCGTCGGCGGTCCTGTGGGCGTTCACGAGGCCCAACCTTGCTGCCCATGCCGGCCGCACGCTTGCCGCTGCCGGCCTGCTCGGCGTGGCGACCTGCGGAATGGCGGTGTTCTATGCGGAGGCAATCGCCCGCGTCCCCCTCGGCATGGCGACTGCCATTGAATTCATCGGCCCCCTCGCCGTGGCCGTCGCGGCGTCGCGCGGGTTGCTCGACGTCGCCTGGGCCACCTTGGCCGGGGTGGGCGTCGCCCTGCTCACGCTGACCGCCACCGGCTGGTCCGCCGACACGTTCGGCATCGCCTGCGCCTTCGCTGCGGCTGCGTGCTGGGCGGCATACATCGTGCTGACGAAGCGGGTTGGCCAAGCCTTCCAAGGGCTGCAAGGGCTGACCGTTTCGTTGACGGTGGCGGCCCTGGCCGCAACGCCGTTCGGGATCGGCCAACTGCGGGGCGGCGCGCGCGCCTGGGAAGTGGCGGCGGCCCTCGCGCTGGGCGTCGTGATCCCCGTGCTGCCATACGGGCTTGACATGCTGGCGATGCGGCGGATGAGCACCCGTGCGTTCGGCGTCATCATGAGCGCCGACCCGGCGATCTCCAGCCTTGTGGGGTGGTTGGCGCTTCATCAATCCCTTGGCGGACAGAAAGCTGCGGGCATCGCGTGCGTGGTGTTCGCAAGCGTCGGCGCGACGCTGGGCCGCCGCTCCTCGCCATAGGCCCGGTTCCCATGGTCAGCCGGCATTCCGACCGCCCTTATCCACAGCAGCCCGGTGGGACGAACAGCGCGCTTATCCCTTTCTAGATGTTTGCCCCGCCGGTCACTTGCCATGCGGATGCACCTCGTCCTCGATTTCAGCACTATCCCTATCGAGGTCATAGAGCACGTCCTCAAGATCATGCACGCGCCCGGCAGCGACGTCCGCACGGGCGCGGGCGAGAGTGTCAGTCCATGCTTGCGGGGGTGTTGGTGCCTATCCGTCGATGCGCTCATTAAGAATGGATAGGACCGTGCGCGCGTGATTGCCGGCGTTGCGCCAAGTCATTGGCCATGGCGGACAGCCATGCCTGAGACGCCGACCTAACCCAACAGAGAAGAATCTTCGGCCGCCCTACAACCCCCGCCCCCGCTTTATGACACCCTCCCCGAACCGCCCGCGCAGCGCGTCCACTGCGCGCTGCGCCGCCGCGCGCCGGGGCGCGTCCGGGTCGGCCAGGTCCGGCTGGTCCGCCAGCGTGCCCGGCAGCAACGGGTTCGCGCCCAGCCCGATCAGGCGGAACGCGGTGCCGTCGGCCTCCCGCAGCAGCAGCGACCGCCCGGCGGCGAACAGGCTGTCGGGCAGCGCCGTGGGGCCGGGCAGCCGCCCGGCGCGGGTGCGGCTGGCGAAGCGGGCGGTCTTGAGCTTCAGCACCACGCCGCCCGCCGCGAACCCGCCCTCCCGCAGCCGCCGCGCCAGCTTCTCCGCCATGCGCCACAGGTGCTTCTCCAGCAGCGCCGGGTCGGACAGGTCGGCGTCGAAGGTGGTCTCGGCGCTGACGGACTTGGTGTCGCGCTCGGGCTGGACCTGGCGCGGGTCCTCGCCGCGGGCGCGATGGGCCAGGGCAGGGCCGTCGTCGCCCAGGCGCCCCCGGGCGGCGCGGTCGTCCAGGGCCTGCAGGTGCATCAGGTGCGTGAGGCCCAGCGCGTGCAGCTTGCGCTCCTGCGCCGGGCCGACGCCGGGCAGCAGGCGGACGGGTTCGCCCGCCAGCACCGCGGCGGCCTCCGCCCCCAGCACGGCGAAGCCGCGCGGCTTGTCGCGCCCGGCGGCGATCTTGCTCAGCAGCCGGTTGCGCGCCAGGCCGACCGAGACGGTGACGCCCACCTCCGCCTCCACCCGCAGTGCGAAGCGGGCCAGCACGGCGGCGGGCGGGGCGCCGTGCAGCGCCTGGGTGCCGGACAGGTCCAGCACGGCCTCGTCTATGGACAGCGGCTGCACCAGCGGCGTCAGGTCCTGCATCAGGGTGCGCACATGCCTTGCCGCCGCGGCGTACTTGGGCATGTTGGGGCGGATCACCTCGGCGTCTGGGCAGGCTTTCAGCGCGCGCCACATCGGCATGGCGCTGCGGACGCCGTGCATCCGCGCGACGTAGCAGGACGCCGCCACCACGCCGCGCACGCCGCCGCCGACGATGACGGGGCGCCCGGCAAGTTCCGGCCGGTCCCGCTTCTCGACGCTGGCGAAGAAGGCGTCGCAGTCCACGTGGGCGATGGGGAGGGTGAACAGCTCCGGGTGGCGCAAGATGCGGCGGGAGCCGCAGGCGGGGCAGACGGGGCCGGGGGGCGCCGCGCCGCAGTCGCGGCAGAGGCTGGGGGCCGGTGGCGTCATGGTCCGTGCAGGCGCTCCTTCCACACCGCCATATTGCACGAAAACCAGGACATGAGGGGGGCCTGGCTGCGGAGCGGCGGGCTGCCGGTGCCAGCGCGGCACGGCTCCTCACGGACAAGGACCACGCCCCAAGACCCCCTCGCCCCGGCCATCTCCCGGAGGAGGAGGGGGCAGGGGCCGCCCCCGCCTTGCCAAGCCCCGCCTTGCCAAGCCCCGCCTGATACGGCAGGGAAGCGCACATTTCGGGAGCGCCCCATGGATACCCTGCAAGCCTTAGTGATTGCCATAATGCAAGGCGCGACCGAGCTGTTCCCCATCAGCAGCCTGGGCCATGCCGTCCTGCTGCCGGCGCTGATGGGATGGGACCTGGACCAGAAATCGGCGGAGTTCCTTCCTTTCCTGGTGCTGCTGCACACCGGCACGGCCATGGCGCTGCTGGGCTACTTCTGGCGGGACTGGCTGGCGCTGGGCCTGGGCGTGCTGGGCCTGGGCGGCGACGCCGAGCGGGTGCGCGGCGCGCGGCGGATGTTTCTGCTGATCGTCATCGCCACCATCCCGGCCGTCGTGCTGGGCTACACGCTGCGTAAGGCGATTGGCGGCCTGTTCGCGGTGCCCGTCGCGGCGGCCGGGTTCCTGGTCGTGAACGGGCTGGTGCTGCTGTTTGGGGAGTGGCTGCGGCGCAGCGCCCCAAGCAGCAGCCCGGCCATCGCATCGCGCAGCGCCCTGGGCGGCGTATCGGCAGGCGCGAAGCCGCTGACGGCGCTGACGACGATGGACGCGGCGCTGATCGGCGTCTGGCAGTGCGGCGCGCTGCTGCCCGGCGTGTCGCGGGCGGGCGCCACCATGGTCGGCGGCCTGCTGCGCGGCCTGAACCACGAGGAGTCGGCGCACTTCTCGTTCCTGATCGCGCTGCCGATCATCCTGGGCGCCACGGTGCTGGAGGTGCCGCACCTGCTGCACACCAGCGTCGCGCCGGGCGTGTTCGCGCAGGCGGCCGTCGCCGCGGTCGCGGCCGGGCTGACGGCGCTGCTGACGACCTGGTTCCTGATGCGCTACTTCCGCAACAACGACCGCTGGGCGCTCAGCCCGTTCGCCTACTACTGCATCCTGGTCGGGCTGGGCAGCGCCGCCTACCTGACGCTGCGCTAGGCCGCGCCATGCTCGCGCGCCGCCTGCTGCTGGCCGCCCCGTCCCTGCTGCTGGGCGCCGCCGACCGGCCCGCCACCGACCGACCCGCCGCCGACCGTCTGCGCGGCGGGCGCATGGCCCTCGCGGCAACGCCGCTGTCCCGCATGGAGACGCCCTGGTGGCGTGCCCGGCACGAGGAGAAGCTGCAGGAGATCAAGGGCCGCCCCGTGGACTTGGTCTGGCTGGGCGACAGCATCACCCAGAACTGGGAGCGCCGCGGCCCGCCGGACTGGATGGACTTCGCCCCGGCCTGGGAGCGGTTCTATGGCGGGCGGCACGCGGTCAACCTGGGCTTCAAGGGCGACAACACCGGGCACCTGCTGTGGCGGATGCAGAACGGCGAGCTGGACGGCATCCAGCCGCGCGCCGCGGTGGTGCTGGTCGGCGCCAACAACATGGGCCGTGTCCACTGGTCCGCGCCGCAGACCTTGGCCGGCATTGACGCCGTGCTGCAGGAGCTGCGCCGCCGCCTGCCCGGCACCAAGGCGCTGCTGATCGGCGTGCTGCCCAGCCTGCGCTCCAAGTGGGTGACGCGCACGACGGAGGAGGTGAACGCGGGCCTCGCCGCCCGGTATGGCGAGGGCGCCGCGCCGGACGTCGCCTATGCCGACCTGGGTGGGCTGTTCATGCGCGACGGCCAGGTGGACCGGCGGGCGTTCTACGACGACATGCTGGACCCGCCCGACCCGCCGCTGCACCCCTCGGTCGCGGTGCAGACGCGCATGGCGGAGGCCATCGAGCCGGTGGTAGCCGCGATGCTGGGAGACCGCAGCCGCATCTGGCGGTAGTCCAGGTCCCCGATCCCTGCGGACCTTGCACCGGGCCAAGGGCGCCATCAACGGCACGTTGATGCGATGGTCGCGGCAGCACGACGATTCAAAAGCCGCAAAAGCCGCTCATGCCGCCTTTCCATCGCCATCCCGCAAACAGCTTACGGTGACGGACCAGCCAGCAAGGCCCATGGCATCCCGCCGACCATCCATTGCCCCGGCGGTTTCTCTCGTCATTGCCAAACGCGCTCGCGGCGTGACAATTCAAGAAGCGGCGGGTCAAGGATCGGCGGGCATAGCCCCTGCGGCTGCCCATGCGGTGCGGACGCGCTCCCCGCAACGACAGGCGGAGAGCGGTCGAAGCAACGGGCTGCGGGCGCTACTCGTGGACGCGGAACTCCTCCGCCGATTGGCCGCCGGCTTCGGCCTGGGTCAGCCAGGTCGGCTTGCGCCCGCGTCCGGACCAGGTCTGGCCGCTGGGGGAGCGGAACTTCACCGCCACCGGAGCCGATGGCTGCTCCGTACGCTTGCCGCGCTTGGACTTTTCCGGTGCGCTGCGGGATTGACCGAAAAGCTGGTCGGCGGTCAGGCCGATGGAGGCCGCTTTCTCCTCGAATTCGGCCATCAGGCTGCGGCGTGCCTCGTCCAGCTTTCCCGAGCGTTCCCGTTGCGCCAGTGCGATCAGCTCTTCCAGCTCGGTGTAGTTGAGGCCGGAAACCATCTTCTGCATTCTGTCAGCCGCTGCGTCCACCATGCCCGCTCCTTCGATTCGCTTGCTCCAGGGAACTGCGGCTTTTGCGGCGGAGTTTCAAGGGCTTTTCTGCGGTGAATGCAGGATTGTTTCGGACCGTGCTTTGCCGGGCCGGACGCGGTTGACGGCTGCGCCGGAAACCGGCGGTGGACCAGGCCGGGCCGTTGCAGCCCTGGCTGCGTCAGGATTGCAGCGGTGCGGGTTTCGCAGAGGCGGCCAATCCGTCGCATGGCTGGCAACGCAGGCGCGTTTCCAGCAGGGCGGCATATGTCCGGTGGGGCGGCAAGCTGGCTGGAACACCCCCCTTGTACGTCGCGGCTGGCGCGCGCCCTAAGCAGCCTTATTCAGCTTGCCGCACGGATGCGGCGTTTGGCGCTCTTTGTTGAGCTGCTTGACCGCGGCGTGGATGGCGCAGGTGAGATGGGCGGCGTCCTTGAACGTGTG
>JAABUW010005189.1_pt1 | contig 17125 bp, 19 predicted proteins | sample 5560081 | NCBI WGS metagenome assembly JAABUW01 (sample SAMN10711882, study PRJNA513363) | rock metagenome | isolation source: Antarctica rocks | place: Antarctica: Victoria Land, Knobhead sud | reverse complement strand
AGCTCATTCAGGGCTACAATTATGCCCCCCAAAGTATGTGGGGTAGTTCGCGCATCGAGGTTGATCCGGGCGAATAATTCGATAGCAGGTAGGAAATTCACCCATTCGCCCCGCCGGTAGGGCTGACCACTGCTGCTCGGGCTAACCACTGCTCCTAGGGCTGAAAGCCTCCGATAGGGCTGACCACTGCTTCTAGGGCTGAGCATAGATGGGAACAGGTAGGCCCCGGGGCATCAACATCCCCAACCTCATTTACTCGATCAAACCTTGATATAAATCAATTATTTTGACGGCATTGAATTCAGCTAATTCAGGGCTACAATCATGCCCCTCAAAGTATGTGAGGTAGTCAGCGCGCATATGTTGATCCGGGCGGGGGAAGGGTTACTACTAGGTGGGCGGTCACCCAGCGCAGTGAACCTCCCCAACCCCGATTACTAGGTCAAATCTTGAGATTTTTCGATTATTTCTGAAGCATTGAATTCGCCTGAATCAGAGCTACAATTATGCCCCCCAAAGTATGTGGGGTAGTCAGCGCGTCGAAATCAATCCCGGCGGGGGAAGGTGATGGCCGCTGGGCGACCGAGCAGCCAAAGCCGTCAATATCCCCCCACCCGTTTGCAGAGTCAAACCTGCGTCTTTTTCCACGATTTCTGAACCGTTGGAGTCGCCTCAGCCGGCTCGACAATTGCTGTCAGAGAAAGTACTGCGCTCGAGCGCGTCTAGCCGGCGTTCGAGCTGGGTACGAACCGAGCGGGGGGGTGGGTACGGATCGACGTGCCAAGCGGATCGCCGCCGGGAGGGGTTGGGTGCGTACCCAGGGTGGGTACGGTCGGGAATAAGAGGTAGAATTTCATCTTTGAATGAGTTTCAATTCAAATACAACTGACTACAAAACAACTTATGAATGACTTGAAGCTAGAAAAGCAAATTATATTATCATTTGAATGAAAGAGTTACTGAGCTTCAATCATCAACAATTGAAAAAGATGAAGCTAATTATTAAAGTTTAGATCAATAAACATAAATGAAACATCATTTATGAAGTAAATGACTGAATTTGACTATCTTTCAGAAATGTCAAGATAACAAGACTCTGCAAAGATTTGAAAGATAAACAGCTAAATTTCTATCAAATCACTGTCAAAGTGAGTATCTTTTATCATCTTTATTTATCAGTCAGCATGAAGCATTTGCATTCAATGTTTAACTCAAAGCTACTATGATTGTATTCAGAAAACTTTCTGTCAGAACAATATTCAGAATCATTTAAATTAATCACTATCAAAAATGATGAACATTGAGAAATAAATAATATATTGAACTTCAGATGTTATCAAGATCGAATACAGTATAAAGTCAAATAAACAAATCTAGATAGAAATGATGAATAATACTATGTCAATAAAGAGAAATTCAATGATTCAGAGAAAGTTTTGAATGAATTTCATAAGTTATATTCAAACAAATCGCGCTAAATATTGAAATAACTATCAACAAAAAGCGAGCAAATGAATTACATTCATGTGAACATGAATTTTTGAAGAAAGAAGTAATGTTACGAGCGTATCAAAATCGATAAGACTGAACAAGATTGAAGCTTTAATCAATTCGCAGTGAACGCTAGTGAGTTCTCTGTGTAATGATTAGAGCTAGTCAATGATCTAGTCGAGATCTGACTCAGGTTTGACTCAGATATGATCTAAATTCTTTTTCTTTCTCAACATTCTTTTTCTTTCTCAACATCTTGTTCATTTACATTATATTCTTTTCATGTCACAAACACATTTCTTTCAAGTCTAATGCGATCTCTGAACATTACATAAATAGAAGCTTTTATATCAATCTTCTTCTGTATTCTTAATATTTAATTATAGCTATTTTTAAAGATTAAGCACTATCAACTCTGATCTTCATTGATTGTATCATTTAGACATGATTCTGACAGTAAATATAATTCATGTTAAAATATTTTGCAGCACAGATAACTGTACTAATTGAGTCTAGAAATTAACATATGAGCAGATTCATCAAATCAAATTTTAGTGATCAAATGCACTAAATTTCAGTGATTTCATTTTGTCGATGTCAGATTTACACTTCATCAAAAAAAATTGTGAGGTGAGAATGAGTAATCATGATGTCAAAAGTTCAGCATGATTGAATTTCGTTACATTATACATACGAAATGTTAATCACAATGTAGAGTTAACATTTAAACCACTTGAATTTTAAGACGAGTATTTGAAAAGAACATTCTAGCTCTCTGCCTTAACCCAAAAACCTCATCTCGACTTAACATACAAGGAACCGATTCAAAAGACCTCAATCATACCCTATCAACCCCCTTTTCCGCTTCTCACCTCAAAAGAAAGCCTCAGCTCCCCCGGCGCCGCCGTAAACTGATCTCGCAAATCCCGCTCCATGCGTCTACCATCCTCGCCCGGCGCAAAACGGATACGGTATTTCTGCACCAGCAGCGCGGTGACGAAACGCAATTCGTCCAAAGCGAGGTGCTTGCCGACGCAGGAGTAGCGGCCTTGAGGGTGTATGTTAATTAGTTCTCGTGGGAAAGGGGAAGGGGTGAGAGGAAGGAATGTGCAAAAAGAAAGAAATTGGTTTGTATTAAAGGGCTGAGGGGGGAAAGCTTATGATACCTTGTGCAAAAGGAGCGAATGCGCGTTTGTCCTTGATCATCTCTGGTTTGCTGTACCAGCGCTCTGGAACGAAGTCTTTGGCTTGCTCGAAGCAGCTTTCCACTGCGCGACGGACCAACCTGTTAGAAATCGGGGCGTTGATTGGAGAGTAAGAATGGTCAGGGAAGAAAAAAGAGAATATCACACACGTTTTCCGAGTGTGTAGCGCGGGGCTACGATTGTCGTGCGGCCGGGGATATACTGGCCGGCAACGGTCATGCCGCAATCGGGGCTCTGCCTATAGCCACCCGTTGGCACCGGGGGATGGATACGTAGGCTTTCGTTAATGACCCCGTTCAGATGAGGGAGCGATCGGAGCGCTTTTCTATCGTAAATATCGGTGGAGGCGCTTTCCGCGTGGAGCTTTTCTTGCTGGTCGTGGTGAAGGGCTAGTTCGTAGAAGATGAAGACCAACGTAGGGGCAACAGTATCGCTAGAAGCGGCTCCTTGTAAGCAACAGACGAGGAAGTTTAGGTATTTATGAAGGTTAGACAATTCCATACGCTCACCTTCCAGCGATGATGATGGTCACTGCGTCACCGTTGAGCCACTCTCGGTCCTGCTCTAGTGTGTTGGCGCTCTTCGAAGCATCAATCAGCCAATGTGAAACGTCATGTTTGATAGTTGTCATCTGGAAATCCAACATCAGCTAAGGGGACTCTCAGACACTATTGCCACTGATTTAGACTACCTTTATACGCTCACTCATCCGTTCTCTGCACCAATCTAGCATGGCCAACCAATCTCGAACTACCCAAAGCCATGGGACGATATTGAACCCGATCTGCGCCAGCCAAGGGACGGGGCTCAAAGGACCCAGCAACCTCATGGCTTTCCGCAGCATAATCACAGCGAAATGCCATTCCTCGTTTTGCAGCATTCCAAACGATCGAGCAAAGGCGAATTCCCCCATTACATCAAACGTGAACCAATAGAACCACGAAGAAACGTTGACTGGCTGATTTTTCGCTGCCAAATCGGCAATGCGGTTTTCGAGTTTTTCGGCATATTCAGTCACTCGATCCTCATACATCGCCAGAGCTTTGGCGCTGAATCCATGATTCCAAATTCTGCGCCTTTTGTCATGGTCTGGCTTGCTGCGCGTTGTGTTCAGAGCAATCTCCGGGAGGAGGAGATCGTACCAGACCGCTTTGGTACAGATGTTTCCAGGTCCATCTACCGCGGGTAGGATCTCAGGGTGGAAGACTGTGATTTCTTCTGGACCCGTTCGAACAAACGGACCATATTTGCGGTGCAATCTATCCAAAAGTAGATGGTTCTGTGAGCCCACGCATTGATACACGTGCCAGAATTTGGTGATCCCGGCTATCCATGGGCCAGGGAAATTGCGTAAGCGGTGAAAGAATTTGCGATATATTACCATGCTTGCCAGGGTTATCATTAAGTAGGTACTAATAACTAGGAAACTCTCGGAGAAGCTCTCGACACCGCGGTCCGCTCCATTAACGGATTGCAAGAGGAATATCAGAAGAAAGGCAGCAATGTGGAGTTTCAAAATAGTCGGTGCCTGCATATGCCATTCTCCATGCATGAAGATGGCATTATGGAAGAAGAGGCCAAGAACAGCAGCTAGGCAGAGCTTGAAAAGGATCCACATGGCTAGCAAAGGTCTTTGGCAATAAGTCAAATTGATAGGAGTAAAGAAGATGGTCTTGATAAAGAGCAGTAACCAACAAGGGTAAAGAAGCCAAAGGCAAGATCTGAAGATGTCAGAGACCTAGGCGTAGGCACTCAGCTAGAGCAAAGCATAGCCTTGTAGAGACGGCAGTTCTCCACCGCAATAGATATGTAGACTCTGATTATTCAGAATACCATCTGGATCGATACACTTGGGTTTGTCGTGAAATCTGGCGGAAGCAGCCTCTACATCCGAAATCCGGGGCGAAAATAACAACGAGGCTACAATCCTGAGGGAAACAGACAAAATACAACGTATATTGGCTCATTGTAGGATACCAAATCTGCCTTGTAGGATTTCGACTTAAAAAGACTGCTACGTACATACCTCTGGCCACGTCTTATTCGCTGCCCCACTTGGAAATGTCTGGGGGCTGTGGGCTGTGTATGTGTGTGTACGTGGAAGGCGTGTGCCGTTATGATAAAACTAGATCCTAGCTCCCGAAAGGACCGTTGAACATGCATAGCAGTAGACAGGGATAAATCTCTTGCTCTTCAATGACTGATCAACCCACTCATCACACTAGGCATCCGGTGTCAATAGATCGAACACGTCTTTAATGCCACACTCACTCGATTCCCAATCCAAGTCTTATATGCAGATTAATTCCCCGAACCAGACCGTACGACTCCAAAAAACATTGAGCTGACGTCTGCCTGTACAACTCGAATGAGAATGGGTAAAGATCATCTTGGTGGAGCAGCTTGTGATACTACATTGATTTTTCACGCCCTTGACTGCGGCACATCCTTCAAGAAAGGGGATTCCATAGCTGTTGTCTTACTATATGAAGGAAACATGAGCCGAGACTACAGCACAAACATACTATACAATTTGCCAAGCCATTCGCTAGACACGCTGAAGGTCAATCTTCAAGCACAGCGTTTCACCTGTAAGCACTGCTTCTTTTCGGTTCATCTAAATTTCGTCAATCAGTAAGCCACGATCAAGGAAACTCTGCCAATGGGCAGCCATGATAATGATACTCCTGACTGGCCGATAGATATGAAAAGACATGTGGTAAGAAGAAGTTGAGTCACAAGGTATAGATGTCTGAATACTGACACATCCACAGGGTCTCCAGTGCGATCTTTCGGCAGGGAAAACACCTATGAATTCAGAATATTCAGGTCTGAATGAGCGACAAGGAAGAAGTGCGCTACCTCTCGTGTCTTCAGACAGTACTTTGCACAGATCTCCAGCGAGGGATATGTTCGGTGCAGTTCCAGGACTTTCAAACACGCATTCCTGGATCTCCTATTTGCATTCCATATGGCTCTTCACCTTCAGCGATTTGAAAACGATTGTTGGACCGAAGACTGTGTTCGGGATTTTGAATGCTACCTCCGCTCCAGTCTTCGAGATCAGCTCGGCTCCACCAAAAGGATCGACGTTTCAAAAGATACTGATGACTGCATTCTGGACCTGGGTCAATCTGCTCCCTTTCGCGATCGACAACCAGTGACAGCCAGCAGCAATTGAAGAAGATCGACTAAATAAGCCCTGGCGTCCTATGCCGTCGAAAAGACTTACTCCTGAGCAGGCGAAACGGATCATGTTCCTCTTTTACCCGATCGCCTTTTTGGTCAGTGCGTATATTGGAGGCCTCAGGCAATGCATAGCTCTTATCCTCTTGGGGTATTGGTACAACGATTGCGGAGGAGCAGATGATAGCTACATCACCCGAAATTTCATTAATGCCTGCGGATTCATCTGTTACTCTTCCGGGGCCATGGAAGTTGCGCTCGAATCTCCCCTTCCATTATCAGAAACGGAATTGGTCCAGTGGTTCCTGATCATCGGGGGGGTAATATTCACAACCATTCAAATCCAGGACATATCAGATCAAGCCGGCGACAGGCTACGTGGAAGAAAAACAATGCCTCTCGTTCTCGGGGATGAGCGATGTAGGCGGATTACTGTTTTCCTAATAGGGTTTTGGTGTCTAGTTTGCCCTTGGTATTGGGCTTCGCACCTAGGAGTGCACGCAGCTTTCGCGGCCCTGGGAGCGAGACTCGTTTCAAGAATCATGTGGAAACGGTCGGAGCGGGAAGACAAGCACACGTTCCGAGAATGGAATCTGTGGGTAGTGTTCTTGTACTCCTTACCCTTGTTGAAGTATGTCAGTAGTGCTTGACTCATGCATATCTATTTAGCTATGGCTCTAGACTTCTAGAGTCGCATGTTCCGTGATAATGCAAGGAGCAAATTAAATCTGCCAAGAAGGAGGCGCAAGGTATTTCTTGATAGGCTGGTATCAACGTAGAGAAGATAAGATCAGGGGTATTGCATTCCAGGATTCGGGGTTTACATACTAAGCAAGAACATACTTTAAGGGTGACTGGGGGTTTCCACAATGATCTGCAGTAAGTTCTTCTTCAGAATACATGACTGTATTATTGTTAAATGAAAGTATTGTTTTAATCATAGTTTCATTGTTCAAGAATATTCTTGCACCATTTAATAATATCAGAATAATGAGCTTGGCAGAATGTTTTCGACAACGTCGCAGAAACTGTAATTGAAAATTTGATTGATTTAGACATTTTTCTTGCGAGAACATCATCTGAGTGTGCACTCAGATTAATTTTCGTACATTAGTATGTATATCTGCGCATGTACGTGATTCATATATATTTATGACTCTACGAAACCTCGACTGTTCTCTGTAAACTGTAATAGTAGTTTGCTCGTATGTATTGTAAACATTTCTGACAGATCTTCGTTGTAAGATATTTTGTTGAATTAAAGTTCAAGCAGTTGCCTGAATGCGAAAACCCCTCAGCCGCCCTTAGTGTAGTCCTCCATATCCACCACATCCACTTACTTTGTAGCGGACAGCCCACCATCACGCCTCAGCCGAGGCCCGTCCCAGTATGACAGCGGAATACGGGAATATGATCTACAAGGCTGCAACGCGTCCTCCGTCATGTCTCTGCTGTGCCCTTCTGTTACAGCTGACTGAACTTATCCGGGATTCGGAAGGTTGACATCTGTACAACGAGAATCAACCTCTGTACCACATACGCCGATAATGCCTGCTTGGGGGTACTGGTTCAGCTTCAGCTTCGCGAACCGGATGCCTGGTTTGCTACATACTCCGAGGCGGTGAAGCGGACGCTCCGACCGCTGCCTAGCACGACCTGGCACCTGTCCACCTCACATGCTATTTCATGTACATTGACACCGTTACAGTGGGCCCACGCAATGTGGTCAAAGCGATCTGTAGCTTCCTGAGTGCGCCGAAAGCATGCCTCGCAGATAGATCACGCCCGTGAGCCGTAGCAACTTTGATGCCATGGTAGAGAGACGGCAGTCTTGTGAATAAATATACGACTTACTTACCATATATGGGGCTTTGTGTCTATTAATGGAGACCCATCAACAGGGATTCCCGTTGTTCAGAGACTCTAGTACTTAGCCCTTTCTTTTCCTGACATCACCGTCAAAGATCTCTATCTCTGCTTACCCAGCTCTGCTTACCCAGCTCTTTCTCACCCCGACAATGTCGAAGCCAACATTTGTCTGCATTCATGGTGCTTGGCACAGTCCTTCGTGCTTTGACGGTATAAAATCCATGCTATCGACCTACGGATATGACTGTGTATGTCCCTCCCTGCCATCCGTCGGAGGCAACCCCCCCACCGACGACTTCACCGAGGATGTTACTGCCATCAAATCCACTGTCGAGGAGCTAGTAAATGTCAAGGATGTCATCGTTGTCATGCATTCCTATAGCGGTATCCCCGGCGGGCAAGCGCTCGAGGGGTTGGACAAGAAGAGCTGCGTCGAAAAAGGGTTGAAAGGAGGCGTTGTGAGGCTGGTCTACATGATGGCATTCATAGTGCCGGAGGGTTTCCAACACTCGCCAAAGGGGACACGAGACAACATGGTACCGTCTATGAAGACGGATTTCAAGGTCATCACCACTGCAGCTACCTTTTCTGATACATGAGAGGCTACTAAACTAGCTTCTTTAGGCCGGTATCGTGACTGTCGACCCCAAAGGCACGAAAGACCTGCTCTACCAAGATCTCTCAGACGAAGATGTCGAGAAATGGACCACACAGCTACGCCCACAAAGTATTGGTGTGTACTGGAGCACGACAACCTATGCCGCGTGGCGCCACATACCCACAACGTATGTTGTTTGCAAAAAAGATGTGCCTTCTACGGTAGCCGCTGCGGAGTGGCTACTCAAGAATGTGCAGGACGCTGGCAACCACAAGATCGATACCGTGGTTACGCGGGATGTTGGGCACTCTCTCTTTCTAAGCCAGGCAGCATGGACCGTCAGTATGCTTAGAGAGGCAGCTGGTGAGAAATTAGAGTAGAGATCGAGTATCTTCTAGTCACTATAGTCATACTAGTGCAATTCTAATCACGACGATCAATGGAAAAGCCGCATGACACTCAGGGAGATGGAAATGATTCTTCTAAGCTTAGACTTGCAAGCTATTGAGTCTAGCATGATACTTTTTTGTCCTATTAGGAGTTCTCTGATATACATTGCAAGTACAGCGCACGTGATGGACGGTGAGTCCGTAATGAGCTGCCCTATACTTTTTGCATACTGTAATATGGTGACTCTAGACGAACAACAGCTAGAACTGTCAGTGCAGCAAGACCATATGCGTGTAACACACGATCGCAATGTATTATCAGTCACAACTGCTGCTTACATTCGGAGCGTCTCACTTTCGAGTATATTGGTACAAATAAACTGGGTTGATTGGCTAAGGACTGGGCCGCATCTCAAATACCAAGGAGCATCTCAAATGTCAAGGAGAATAGAATATGGCCTTTTGGTAGATTGTATTGACCTATATAAGAAATAGAATGAAGAAAATGTTCCCATGGCACGATCCAACTAGACTCGTTGCCAGCTCGATATAATCCTTTCTAAAACCTGTGTGAGATAGTTCGGTTCCGCTTGTAGCCACCAAAGCATAAATCTGCATCGGGTAGAATCTTGCTGTTATACTTCAGACTGGTGAGCTCGAGGACACATTCCACATCCTTGTCACTGCGATAGCACTCGGCGGCGCCTTCCGTGGCTGCCGCATATCGTTCAACTCCGTGGCTGAAAGCTCACCTCGTCCAGGACCCTCGACAATGCTTTCTGTAGCACCACCGCCATGTGACAACAGAGTCGTATCGGTGAATGAGAGTGGATACAGTCGATCATGGAGCCGATTGAATTGCGATTCTTCGGAGCGACCAAAGCGAAAGCTTCTCTGCGCTTGCTCGATTGGCCATGTCTGTCGTGCTTTCAGGGTGGTGGTACTCGTCCTGCTGAATGTTGACTTGATTTTCGAAGAGATGATCGTTACGACGGGTTGCATAATTGGTAGGCATGCGATGGCTATGCTTAGAGTGATCTCTGATGTTGCCAGCAGTATGGTCACTCCAGCGTAGGATGGAAAGTCAAATTTCATGAGACCAAGGTCTGCATTAACCCCCGCGCGGAAAGCTGCGATGACGCAAATCCTAACTCTCGTCAGCAATTTTTCTTCATGGCTACAGTGTTTATTGTCTTATGGGACATGAAGACTTACAGGATGCCCATGCCAAAAATGCATGTCAAGGATATCTTTTTTTGCACCCTCATCTTAAGCCCCCATAGCATAGGCATCGGTAGAGCGACAACAAGGGCATCAAGAAGTACGCCTGAGGTGGTTTGTGCAACGAAGTACTTGGATGTATCAACGCAGACGCCGTCTTTCATCGTCTTATCCCAGTTGAATGCAAATGGTCTGCAAGATGCGAATGTTGTAATGGTAAAAGCGATGCCGTATAATATGATGAAGCACAACACTGCATATGCGACTTGGTGGAATCTCCGGTTTTCAAAAATCACCATGAACAAGTGAAGTGCCGATACCTTTACAAGCGTGACGGCGAGGATCCCCAGTACCTCTATAACAACAAACATCTGAAAAGGTCAGAATAGACGATATTCAACACAGATTACTATAGAAGGATGAAGATCCATACCTTAAGCGCGAATACTTCTTCCTCACGGGAAACTTTGTTCTGATGCTGGCCAACGCCTCCTTGAGTGACAGCTGCATTGTCCAGTAAATCAGCCAAAAGCTCATCAGGCATCACTTTTCGACGCACAGAAATTCATCGCGATTATTAGCCCGAGTGTAATAAACTGAATAGCTTAATTAGTATTGTTGAACAAATTTAACAGAATGTACTTGCCCATGCTACGATAATGGCATAATCATTGACCTGCAGCAAAGTTCTCTTCACCCTTCGTGCCCAGAGTCTCAAGATGACAGCTATCGCAGCCAGGGCAATCAAAAGACTGTTGACTACAAGTATGGCAACTGGAAAACGCATATGCATCGTTAATGGCGCCATGGTAGCAATGGATATCCGCTGAAAGCTGCAGCAGTATTTTATGAACTGGCTAACAGATATACCTGTGATAACCGATAGACTAAAAGAGAGTTGCAGAAGACAAAGGGAAGACAGGGAGACCTCGATGGGGAGATTCCAATCATCCCTGCACTATATATCCCACCAGGTCTCAAAGATGGGGAAAGTCTCATGTGCCGGACCGTTGGATCCACCATGGTTGTACTTGCAAATGAATAAGGCAATAAATTAGATCATGCAGCATAAGCCTGTCGGTGACTTGTGCTACCCCAGAGCGAAAGCGACGGAATCGATAGAACATGACTGGTTGGATAGTGCAATAGGTATACTGACTCAGTAGGTGCCCATGTGCTCGAGTGTTCCCACCCATTGGGCGTACGGTTGCCTTAATTACCTAATGTAGAGTTCTCCGATACGACAAAAGACTTCACCGCAGAACTGCATACTCGTGTTGCTTCCAGGGTGATACACCCACGTGCATGATCGATCATTCAAGGATGGGCGTGGCATGCGTTGCAGGAAGAGGAAGAGTAGTAGAAGGCGGTTGGAAGTGCAGGTAGAACTGTTGCCCAATCAGCTTTGCTCCTCCGTGCGACAAGTTGGGAGCCGCGAACGAAAACGCCTTCAATGCCACAATATCTTGAAATATTGAATGACAAATTGATTAGCGCCCCTGATAACGCCAACCATCATCCGAGTGCGTACAGAGAAAGAGACTTGGGTTATATGTTTGATTCGCAAATCTTGTTGTGTGACATCTGCAAAACCAGGGCTATGCGGCGCACTTGTCATTCCTCCGGGCCTCTGATTCCAAGTTACCTATGCGCCGAATGCGTGTGCTTACTGTACCATGTTCAAGACTTTCCAGGCTGCGCTGGTGAAATTTTGGATCAGAGCTTGTCAGGAGGTCTTGGCCATTGTCCTTCAACCTTGTCGAATTGTTGAGAGTGCCTCCTAGTAGAGCGATATTTCCATACCTTCTCCCAGCGTACCCTAATCTCATCTTGTTATACATTGTTATCTATACTGTGTTACCCTTGAAATGATCCATCCCAAAACATTCTTCAGGAAACTGAAATTACCTTTCTCCTCTAGAACAGATGGCACGGAGGATAATGCGAAAACATGCGACTCTTTATCGCTTGATACAAATGGTATAAGCAACAAAGATAATTATATCCTATCGCGAGGATATTCGGCCAACGTGAGGTATAGTGTTCCAGTACTCCACTTGGGAAAGAGCTAAACTGGCTACTAGACAGAATCTGCAGTATTTTCTATGGAAAGACCAAGGTTTCTCTATACATCCTAGCATTCCAATTGAGACGGAGGGATTACGAGTCGCCGAAATTGGTGTTGCAACTGGGTAGGCCTCACTGTCTGAGTTCAGAAGCCAATCTTGTTTAATATGGAAACAGAATCTGGCTTATCGACCTTGCGCGGTATCTTCCATCTTCAGCCCACATCGATGGATTCGACATCGATATCTCGCAATGCCCTCCAAAAGAATGGCTGCCATCAAACGTCTCTATTCACAAGCTTGACTGCGTAGCTCCATTTCCCGAGCATCTTATCAGTCAGTACGACATCGTCCACATTCAGCTTTTCCATCTAGGCGTGCAGAACGATGACCCAGAGCCAATTCTTCAGAACTTCCTTAGTTTGCTAAGTTGGTCCCTCCTTGTACAACACAGGGAATATATCACTAAGTTTTCGTAGAGCCGGGGGGTTGGATCTCCTGGGGTGAATATGACTACAGCCACTGGGAAATCATTCGTACTTCTTCTGCGCAAACCACCGCGGATAACCTGACCACTCTTCTGGATTATACCGGTACAATTGGCGGAACAAAACCAAGCTGGGTGCGAAACTAGTAAGACAATGCCTTTGACCCAGGGTTTCTTACCAAGGTCTTGAATTGAGCAGATTGGCTGATATCAACATAGCTGGCCAGCACGCCTCGCTCAGACATACGAAGCCAATGGGCTTGTCGATATCTTTGCTGATCACCGTCCATTTGCCAAAGAGCTTCTCTTGCCTCAACTTGACACTGCATTAGTGGCTTGCGAAGAGATTAGCTACAACGCAATGGACCCGCTTGGAGGCGGAAGAGGCGACAGGACCAGAGACCTTGTTGGGAGATGTTTCCGCGATAGGCAGAATGCCGCATTTAATGTACATCGTCTTACGGTGATTGGGCGCAAACCTCTGATCAAGTAAAGAGTCGATTTGAGTCAGTCATGGTGTATGATAGGCGTCAGCTCTGCGGGACGCAACATAGTTGATTTATGATGTGATGATTGAGTTCATAATACCTTTGGCTACGTATGGTAGGATGGTTCGCAAGCTGCTCGTCACAATACCTCGTAATCGCTACCATGAGGGTTGACTCGTGCTCATTCACAATGCGCCGTCCATCATGGTTCGAAGCACGAAGAAGAAAGTCAAGTTGAAAGAAGTGTCACACCCGAATAATACCACAGCGACAGATCAAGGTCGACTTTTATACTCACAGCTAGAGCTGAGCCCCGTATCCGTACCCCGCACTTTCGCTCCAAGCATCGACCTTCGCTAATCTCTAGAGACCAAACTAGGATCGTGTATCCCTCGAACTTAGGTGAGAGACCTCTAGAAATTAGTGAGGGTCGATTATATGTAAGACGGTCAGCTTAGGGATATCTCTCTGATTTACGATGACTACGTCCCGCCCTTCGATACTGCTGCTCGCCGCGGCTGAGATACTTTTCATTGACTACATAAGATGATATTTGAAGGTGTGGTTCCATTCGCCGTCAGGCTCTGGGAGTATTTGCCACTTGACTCAAGTATCGGTTCCCTCGTTTGTTGCAGAGCCAAAAGCTCTGGTACGCCTTGTGGGTGGGAGCACTTTGAGAAGGTAGTTTAATAGAGATGCAACAGATAGTGCGTCAAAAGTTTCGTGCCCCAGCACAGTGAGGCACAATATTGTATGGAAGAATGTTATACCCCAATCGATTCAGGACCATGACACTCTTCCATCCGCCATTGAAGCTTCAAGCATCAAGATTCTAGACTGCTCATCATACATGTATCAACTATTGTGGGAACATGTAGATGCAGGGAATCCTACAGGGAACAGTGGCGTTGTTCCCACGATATACCTGGCTCTGAGCAGGGAGCGAATTGGTCCTCTAGGGATGACTCTAGCCTTGTTTTCCCATGCACATGGATTCAAAAGTGGATCGTGCGTGGTGTCTGCCGGTCCTATCACATCTTCCGGTTGCTCGATAAATGGTAGGGCTGAGAGCACATGGTATATTGTTCGCTTTGAGTGTACTGTAGACGTAGCTCGGACTAGAATGCATGTGTTGTTGTTATTAGGTTACACAAGGGGGCACGGTAGACCAACGCTAATCCCACCGATACGCTATCAGTAAACGGCTGATCTTCATTTTCGACCCGTCTAGATCGATTAACATTTTGATCATTAAGAATGTTCTTTCGAGTTCTATGCATCAAGAACAAAATTTCTTTAGTAAGTAAAGAAAATTTGATTTTATATCGACGTTCAACAAATCTTTACAATATCAAAGAATCTAGAATCTAGATTACCGCCAAGTTGACTTTGATAAATAGATCGACACATTAATTTCTTCAACGAGCATCCGAGTTTGATTTAAGCGTTTTCAATTCAGTCTGCGATCAGCTGCAGAGAACTTAGGATGATCGCAGCATCACTTCAAATTTCGCGCCTTGCTTTTGGAAGGATCAACCCCCAGCACCCCGGAGCAATGGCACACAGTAATCGTCAAAATTTGCCTTATTTTACCCCATGCGGGAGAACCACAAGCGGGTTGAATCCCGGTTCCGACCCTACCACTCTTCTCAACGCTATACCCAACGTGTTTCCGATGTGCCTTTTGGGCAAGTAGGCAAATGGTCAGAGTATCGCGCCATATTGCCTTGCGGGTTGCCTGTCTGTCACTTCGAATAAAAAAGAAGCTTGGGCAGGGAAGCGAATCCTTCGTCCGTCCCGCTCCGAGCTTCGTTTGGGTACAAAGCCAAGGGACATGCGAATGGCCCAGAATTAAGGAGAATGTCACCGTGTAACATTGATATAACGTCGAGCTGCGCACAGTCCCGCCCCATTGTTGGCTTCTAATTATGCACCTCTATGGAAACGGATGATGCTCGGCAGCTGCTGAACCGCACACTTAAGATTTCGCTTACTTCCCCTGCCCCAACGCCACCCACTCGTTATGTCTTACACATGTCACGAAGAATTCTTATGCATACGCCGCGTACAACAATGACATCAAGCACAAGAGCTCTGCATATCTGGCAAATCGTAAGAGCACATGATCTTTGCAATTCGGAAATCTATGTACCGATCATCAAGGATGTGACGAACCTTTTGTTGGAATACGAGGTCATATGGGGCATTTTGGTATATGGGGTTGAAGCTATCTAGGTAGGAACTCCGGAGGAAGGAAAAGGTGGGAGGAAGGTCAAATACCCTGAATCCCCTGAGTCCACTAGCGCCGGATGGATGCGGAGATTACCAACCAAATCACATCTGAAATTCCAACAATAGCCTGTTACGCATTTGAGACGAGTCACGGGACGTCTGGTAGAAATCTCGAGGAAGATTAACGGGTTACCGCCCTGGCGTGAGGGTTACGGATTGGGTTTAGTGCACCCGCTGAGGCTTGGCGCTCCTACTTCTACAGTCATTTCTTGTATGCTACTTCTCTCCTTAGATAGTTTCTCTTATCCATTTACCTATTGATGCGCTCTAGACTGGCCGATGACATCAAAGATAGTCACACTTCCGACCAGTCGACTAGGGCCAGCCCTCGTCGGTCTCGATACTTCGCATTGACGTTTCTGGGGTTTGGGAGTGCTTGACACCTCAGGGCCGCTTCCGGGGCAAAATTTAGCCCTAGAAACCGCCAGGGGCTGTCGGGTTTGCCCAAACAAATATAATATATATTTATAGTTCAAACGGAGTCGATGCCCAATAGCGCTAATTTGCCGAGCCGAAGCAACCCATTCAGTTGGCAACTCAACTCAGGCTATCGATGAAAGAGTTGTTCTCATCCTTCTCATTCATCTTCAACTACTTCAACACTCAGCCGCTCGAAGAGAAAAACCCCAGAACATCAAAGGCGTCTCAGGTGGCAGCAGCTTCTGCAGGATCGCTGACCTCATTGACGTCTTCGAAGCTCTATCTGGCAGTGCTGGCCAACCTTACATATAACCTCATCAAAAGCAATCAAGCAGCAACCGCCCCTGCACAAGCCAATCAACCCTTTCCCTTTCCCATTTACCTCTGCCTCCACCATTCTTTAAACACAACCACCTTCACAACCCTCTACTCCCCTTCCTCCTATATTGAATCTCAGTCCACATTTCCTTCTCATCATTCTTCCTACAAACGAGCAGTTCAGACCCATAAATACACCATCTCTTTCTCTCAACAATGATGCATCAAAACATTTCTTAACAACATCGAGAATCAAAGCAGCCAAGCTTCAGAAATTGAATAGAGAACATAAAAGGGGAGTAGAGTTCAAAGAAGACGGGTGAAGAAGAAAGATCTGCACTTCCACTCCATCAAACCTTTAATCCACGAACCAGCATGCCATATGCCAAAAAAAGCAAAAACACCACTATGAGGAAAGCAATATCTGCACCCCCAAAGCCCACCACCCTCTCCGTCCTTCGCATCCAACCCACACCTCCCGCCGCACCTTCTACCCCCAAAGAAAAGCCTGCTATTTCTTCGCTTCTTGAACCGTCCGCCTCCCTTCCTCTCTACCAGCCCACCCATCTCCAACCTACTATACAGCGATTATGATTCTTCCCCCTCGTCCGAGTAACTCTCTTATCTCATCCCTCGTCCAAGTTAAAACACACCCCTATCAAAACCAACTACGCATGGAGAATGAACAGAGTAACATGATCAATCAGTAGCGCAGATAGAAGAGAGTTTTCAATTATTCATGCTAAGTCTAAGTTTCACAAACAGCAGAGGTAGCAGTATTAACAGAATTTGCAGAGAAAGTTGATTTCACCCGAGTGTTTGAGAGTAGTTACGGGGCTGAATTCGTGGAAGGAATGATAGACTGGCCTGCCGTGAGTGAGTTTTCGATGTAGAAGATGTTTGTAAGGGATTCGAAAGGACTGATTGGCTGGTGCTGGAAAGGTCGCTGATAGTCTGTTCATTACTGTATGAGATTCTCTTGACAAGAGGTTTTTAGTTTGAATGGTTTGATGTATGGATAAAAAGAGCGCAAGCTTTGAAAGCAGATCTAGGGACGTTTGATTGCGATTCTGAGCGCCTACTACTTCGTTGAAA
>JAABUW010005188.1_pt1 | contig 17128 bp, 17 predicted proteins | sample 5560081 | NCBI WGS metagenome assembly JAABUW01 (sample SAMN10711882, study PRJNA513363) | rock metagenome | isolation source: Antarctica rocks | place: Antarctica: Victoria Land, Knobhead sud | reverse complement strand
ATGCCAATCGCGGCCGATACGTCGTCTCCGGAGCCTGTGTCATCGGGCGGTGCCATTGACACGTTGACTCGTACTCAGCCGTGACCTGTCAATGCCCCCCTCCAACGAGAGGACCTGGGCTGTTACCTTAAACCTTTGCTGCCACAATCTCCGGAAGGCATGGAGACTACGACGTTCTTGCTTGCGACCTTTGCTGAACTTTATCGGCATGAACTCGGAGCGGAGGAGGATGTGCACCGCACCCTGCCGTTCTTTGGCACAGCGCTGGGCATTGTGGTCGGCTCCTTGGCCTATGCCGCGGGTCGACTGCCAAAGTTGCCGGACGCCGTGACTTACAACAGTCAGTTCGCTTTCTGGTTAGCGAGCGGCCTGCTTGCTTTGGCGGTCGGCGAGGCCAGCTTGGTGCTGCTTTCTCTCTCTCGTGCGATTGCTCGCCGCGAGTATCTACGGGTAGGGCCAGAAGCTGCCTTGCGCGCCAGATTGGCTGAGCTTCAAGCCTACTACGACGAGAATGGGGTCATTGGCGATCAGAAGGACCGGGAGATTGCAGGGCAGTTGCGGGAAACCCTAGTTGAGTCCTACACAAACGTGACGGCTTTCAACCGGTATCTGAACCAGCGCCGCTATGAGTTCAGGTCCTTGGCTTCATCGCACCTGGTTCGGAGCTTGATTTGGGCGTTCGGGGCGACCACAGTTATATTTGCTGCTGACAAGCTGGGATATTTCCCGAAGGTCACGTTATGAGTCGTTGGTCACAGGAAGATGACGCCAAGTCATTGAGGCATGCTCCTAAGACGGGACAGGCGTTAGCCCCGCCCTTGAGCGAGATCATGCCAAATAGTTTATTGAAAATGAAGCTAAGCGGACCGTTAATCTACACTCAATCTAATGGAGCCGACGTCTTCCCTTTGCGGAAGTGGAGCCGCACTCTACGCGCTATCCTTAGCTGGTTTCGCAGTTAGCTATTCATCTATCGAGACCGAAACGCCGCCCGCGGATAGACGCCGAGAACACGAGCCTCCGCAGTAAAGAAGCCTAGCTCCTCCAACGCACGGGCCAGCGCCGGCTGCTCCGGATGGCCGTCCACGTCGCACAGGAACTGGGTCGCGGTGAACTCGCCATTCAGCATGTAGCTCTCCAGCCGCGACATGTTGACGCCGTTGGTCGCGAAGCCGCCCAATGCCTTATACAGCGCCGCCGGCACGTTGCGGACGCGGAACACGAACGTGGTCATCAGCCCCGGCGTATCCGGCGACGGCAGCCGCGGCTCCCGCGCCACGACATAGAACCGCGTCGTGTTATGCGTCGCATCCTCGACGTTGGCGCGCAGCACATCCAGCCCATAGATCTCGGCGGCCAGCGCCGACGCGATCGCTGCGTCCTCTGCCCGGCCCCACTCCGCCACCAGCTTGGCCGACCCGGCTGTGTCCGCCTCCACCACGGCATCCGCGCCCAGCTCATGCAGGATCGCCCGGATTTGGCCCAGCGCCACGGCGTGCGAGTGGATGCGCCGCACGTCGCCGATCACCGCGCCGCGCGGTCCCAGCAGACAGTGCTCCACGCGTTGGAAGTGCTCGCCGATGATCGACAGGCCGCTGCCGGGCAGCAGCGCGTGGATATCGGGCACACGGCCGGCGAGGCTGTTCTCGCACGGCAGCATCGCGAGCGCCGCGGTCCCGGTGCGCACCGCGTCCATCGCATGCTCGAAGGTGTGGCACGGAAGCGGGGTCATCTTGGGATAGGCGGTGCGGCAGGCCAGGTCGGAATAGGCGCCGGGCAGGCCCTGGAACGCGATTTGGGTCATGGTGCCTCGAGGATGGCGCGGGCGCGGGTCAGGTCGGCGGGCGTGTCCACGCCGAATGCCCCGTGCTCCACCCGCATGCAGGCGATACGCATTCCGGCCTCCAATGCACGGAGCTGCTCCAGCTTTTCCCGTCGCTCAAGCGGGCTTTCCGGCAGGCTCACAAACCGGGCCAGTGCAGCGCGGCGATAGGCGTAGATGCCGATATGATGCCACAGTGGTCCCTCCCCGGCCGGGATGGCGGCACGGGAGAAATACAGCGCCGCCGACACCGCCCGCCCGCGCTCAAAGGCGCACGCCGCCTTTACCACCTGCGGCGCTGCCGCCTCCTCGGGCGAGAGGATTGGCGTCACCAAAGTCGCAATGTCGAACGCCGGGTCGGACAGCGGGGTAATCACCATCCGAAGTTGACCCGGCGGCACCGTGGGGAAATCGCCCTGCAGGTTTACCACGACGTCATGCGCGCCCTGGGGGTCCAGCGCCGCCAGCGCCGCATGCACCCGGTCGGACCCGGATGGCAAAGACGGATCGGTCATCACCGCGATGCCCCCAGCCACCCGCACGGCGTCCGCGATCTCCGCGTCGGCGCAGGCGACGGCCACCGGGCCAATGTCGGCCTCCCGCGCACGGTCGAACACATGCAGGATCATCGGCCGCCCAGCGATCAGCGCCAGCGGCTTGCCCGGCAGGCGCGTGGACGCCATCCGGGACGGGATCACGATGATCGGGTTCACGCGATAGCGCGGGGTTGATGCGGGAGGAGCGTTTGCATAGCGTGCGGCGCACATTAGGTAGGCGGGTCCGCCGGTGCAACCGCCCGGCTCCCAGGAGGACCAGCCCCATGCGTCTCGCTTTGATCGTTTCCGCTACCGTTTTCACGCTGCTCGCTGCCGCCCCGGCTTGGGCGCAAGGCCAGCAGATGACCCAGCCCTCCGCCACGCAGAACCAGTCGCAGGTGCTGCAGAACAACGGCCAGCAGCCGGCCAACGCCCGTGAGGTCAGCCCGACGGTCCCCACCGCCACCGAGAACAGCGTGACCAAGCCGCAGGGTCCGACCACTGGCCCGACCAGCCAGGGGCCGCGCGGCAAGAGCGAGTAGAGGCTTCATGCAGGACCTGATCGCGGCGGCAGAGGCGGCGGCCGACGTCGCCGCTGCCGCGATCCGTCCATTCTACCGTCAAAACCCTAATGCCGACCTAAAGTCGGACGCCAGCCCGGTCACCATCGCCGACCGTACGGCGGAATTGGCCATGCGCGCCGTGCTGTCGCAGCGCTTCCCAGAGCACGGCATCCTGGGCGAGGAGTTCGGCCTGGACCGCCCCGGCGCCCAGCTGCGTTGGGTGCTGGACCCGATCGACGGCACCCGCGCCTTCATCACCGGCCGCCCCACCTTCGGCATCCTGGTCGCGCTGCTGGACGGCGACACCCCGCTTTTGGGAATTATCGACCAACCCATCACCGGAGAACGCTGGATCGGCGTGGCCGGGCAGCCCACCCGGTTCCGTGGCGCCCACGGCCAACCCCGCTGCCGGCCCTGCCCCAGCCTGGACCATGCCGAGCTGTCCTGCACCGCCCCCGAGATCTTCACCCCGGCGCAGACCGCCGCGTGGCAGCGCCTCGCCGCCGCCACGCGCCGCACGTCCTGGGGCGGGGACTGCTACGCCTATGGCCTGCTGGCCCTGGGCGCCATCGACGTCATCGCCGAGCCCGGCCTCAAGGTCTGGGACTGGGCCGCCCTGGTCCCGGTCGTCGAGGGCGCGGGCGGTCGCATGACCGACTGGCAGGGCCGCAAGCTCCGTCCTGACAGCGACGGCAACGTCCTCGCGGTCGGCGACCCGGCGCTGCTCGCCCCCGCCTTGGCGCTGCTGGCCGCTTGACGCAATCCCCTCCGCCGCCTGCTATGGCCTGACCGACCACGGAGGCCCGCCATGCTGCGCTGTCTGCTGCTCCTGTTGCTTCTCGCCGCTCCCGCCCAGACGCAGACGACGCCGGTGCCTCCGCAGGCGACGCGCAGCCATGCCCTCACCATCCTCGGCACCCCCGCGCTGCCGGCGGACTTCCCGTATTTTCCCTACGTGAACCCACAGGCGCCGAAGGGCGGCGAGGCCGTGTTCGCGATGGTCGGCAGCTTCGACGGCTTCAATCCCTACATCCTGCGCGGCAACGCGGCGATCGGCACTGGCGCGTCCTGGCAGCCCGGCGTGGGCGGCACCAGCGCCGGGTCGGCGGGCGGCCACGTGTGGGAGAGCCTTTTGGTCGGCTCGGCGGACGAGGTCGCGACCGGCTATGGCCACCTGGCCGAGACGATCGAGCTCGCCCCCGACCGCATGTGGGTCGCCTTTGAGCTCCGGCCCGAGGCGCGCTTCTCCGACGGCACTCCCGTTACTGCCGCCGATGTCGCCTGGACCTTCAAGACGCTGATGGAGAAGGGCCGTCCCTCGGTCCGCGTCGCCTATGCGGACGTGCAGGACGCGGTGGCCGAGAGCGAGCGCCGGGTGGTGTTCCATTTCAAGTCGAACCAGAACCGCGAGCTGCCGCTCTCCGTCGGGGGGCTCCCCGTATTGTCGGAGAAGTGGTGGTCCACCCGCGATTTCACCAAGCCGCTGACCGAACCGCCGTTGGGCAGCGGACCCTACCGCGTGGAGAAGTTCGACCTCGGCCGCAGCGTGACCTATGTGCGCGATCCCAACTGGTGGGCGCGGGACCGGCCGACCGGGCGTGGCTTCCACAACTTCGACCGGGTGCGGATCGAGTACTTCCGCGACCCGACCATCGCGATGCAGGCGTTCAAGGCCGGGCAGATCGACTACCGGCAGGAGAACATCTCGAAGGAGTGGGCGACCGGCTACGACTTCCCCGCCGTGCGCGACGGGCTGGTGCGCCGCGACGAGATTGAGCACCGTCTGCCGGTCGGCATCCAGGGCTTCATCATGAACACCAGGCGCCCGGTGTTCGCCGACCCCCGCGTGCGCGAGGCGATGGCCCAGGTGTTCGATTTCGAGTGGATGAACAAGAACCTGTTCTACAGCAGCTACGTCCGCAGCCACAGCTACTTCGGCAACACCGCCCAGGAGGCGACTGGCCTGCCGGATGCCGCCGAGCAGGCGCTGCTGGCACCATTCCGGGATAGGCTGCCGCCGGACCTGTTCACCGAGCCGTTCCAAATGCCGGTCACCGATGGGTCCGGCAACAACCGGGACGGCCTGCGCCGGGCCTTGGCCTTGCTGAAGGAGGCCGGCTGGACCATCCGCGACCGCAAGCTGGTGGACAGCGCCGGCAAGCCCATGGCCTTCACCATCCTGCTGAACGACCCCACGCTGGAGCGGGTGGCGCTGCCATACCAGCAATGGCTGCAGCGCCTGGGCATTGAGGTCGGCATCCGCACCGTGGACAGCGCCCAGTATGAGCGGCTGACCGACGAGTTCGACTTCGACATGACGACGATCATCTATCCCGGGTCCGACCTGCCGGGGAACGAGCTGCGCGACGACTTCTCGTGCATCGGCGCCAAGACGCCGGGCGGCGGCAACCTGGCCGGCGTCTGCGACCCGGCGGTCGACGCATTGGTCGAACAGGCCGTGGCGGCGCAGGACCGCGGCACCCTCGCCACCGCCGGCCGTGCGCTCGACCGCGTGCTGCTGCGCAGTTGGTACATGGTGCCGAACTGGCACAGCCAGCGGTTCAACATCGCCACCTGGAACCGCTTCGGCCGCCCGACCCAGCCGATCCGCGACGGCTTCGTGCTGGATAGCTGGTGGATCGACCCGGGCCTGTCCGTCAAAGCCGACACGGCGCGGAAGCCGGTCAACTAGATTTGGCCAACTACCTGCTGCGCCGGCTGCTGCTGCTGATTCCCACGCTGCTGGGCATCATCGCGATCAACTTCGCCGTCGTGCAGTTCGCGCCGGGCGGCCCGGTCGAGCAGGCCATCGCCGAGACGCGAGGCCGCGGCGCGGAGGCGACCTCCCGCATCACCGGCGCCACCAGCGACAGCGGCGCCTATCGCGGCGCCCGCGGCCTGGACGCGGCGCAGATCGAGGAGCTGAAGCGCCAGTTCGGCTTCGACAAGCCGGCCAGCGAGCGCTTCCTGACCATGCTGCGCGACTATCTCGCCTTCGATTTCGGCCGCAGCTTCTTCCGTGACCAGACGGTGCTGGCGCTGGTACTGCAGAAAATGCCGGTCAGCATCTCGCTCGGCCTGTGGTCCACCCTGCTGGTCTACCTGGTCAGCATTCCGCTCGGCATCAAAAAGGCCGTGCACGACGGTAGCCGGTTCGACGTCGCGAGCAGCGCGGTGGTACTGGTGGGCTATGCCATACCGGGCTTCCTGTTCGCTATTCTTCTTGTCGTGCTGTTCGCGGGCGGCAGCTTCCTGCAAATCTTCCCCCTGCGCGGCCTGACCAGCGCCGGGTCGGGAACCTGGTCCTGGCCCGTGCGCATCGCCGACTATGCCTGGCACATGGTGCTGCCCACGGTGGCGCTGGTCGCCGGCGGGTTCGCCGGGCTCACGATCCTGACGAAGAACTGCTTCCTCGACGAGATTCGCAAGCAATATGTCGTCACCGCCCGGGCCAAGGGCGCCGGCGAGCAGCGCGTGCTGTATGGCCACGTGTTCCGCAACGCCATGCTGCTGATCGTCGCCGGCTTCCCCGCCGCCTTCATCGGCATCCTGTTCAGCTCGGCGCTGCTGGTCGAGATCGTCTTTTCACTGGATGGCCTGGGCCTGCTGGGGTTCGAGAGCGCCATCCGCCGCGACTACCCCGTCATGTTCGGCACGCTCTATATCTTCACGCTGTTCGGCCTGGTGCTGCAGGTCGTGGGCGACCTTCTGTACACCGTCGTCGACCCACGGATCGACTTCGAGGCGCGCAAGTGACGCCGATTACCCGGCGCCGCCTCGCGATCTTCCGTGCGCACCGCCGTGGTGCCTGGTCGCTTGCGATCTTCGTCGCGCTGTTCCTGCTGTGCCTGTTCGCCGAGCTTCTGGCCAACGACCGTCCGCTGCTGATTCGCTTCGACGATCATTACTTCGTCCCCGTGCTGCGCGACTATAGCGAGGACACGTTTGGCAGTGACTTCCTGCCGACCGAGGCCGACTACACCGACCCGCAGCTCGCCGCCGCCATCAACGCCCATGGCTGGATGCTCTGGCCCGCCATCCCGTTCCGCTACGATACCGTCATCAAGGACCTGCCCACCCCCGCCCCGGCGTCGCCCAGCCTCCGCAACCTGCTGGGCACCGACGACCAGGCGCGCGACGTGCTGGCCCGCGTCATCTACGGTTTCCGCCTCTCGGTGCTGTTCGGCTTCACGCTGACCATCATCTCCTCCGTCGTGGGCGTCGCCGCCGGCGCGGTCCAAGGCTTCTACGGCGGCCTGACCGACCTGCTGTTCCAGCGCTTCATCGAGGTCTGGGCCGGCATGCCGCAGCTCTATCTGCTGATCATCCTGGGCAGCATCGTCACCCCGACCTTTTGGACGCTGCTGGTCTTCCTGCTGGCCTTTTCCTGGATGGCGTTGACCGGCGTGGTGCGGGCGGAGTTCCTGCGCGGGCGCAACCTCGACTACGTACGCGCCGCGCAGGCGCTCGGCGTCTCCAACGCGGCCATCATGGCGCGCCACATCCTGCCCAATGCGCTGGTGGCGACACTCAGCTTCCTACCCTTCACCCTGTCCGGCTCCGTGACCGTGCTGGCGAGCCTGGATTTCCTGGGTTTCGGCCTACCGCCCGGCTCGCCCTCCCTGGGAGAGTTGGTGGCGCAAGGAAAGAACAACCTGCAGGCGCCGTGGCTGGGCATGACAGCATTCGTCGTGCTCGGCGGCGTGCTCACATTGCTGATCTTCATCGGCGAAGCGGTGCGCGACGCGTTCGACCCTCGCAAGCAGCCTTGATGCTGGTTGTAGAAAAGCTTTCGGTGACGTTCGGCACGCGACGGGTGGTGGACGATGTCGGCTTCACGCTCGACCAAGGCGAGACCCTCGCGCTGGTCGGCGAAAGCGGGTCCGGCAAGTCGCTGACCGCGCTGTCGGTCCTGCAACTGCTGCCGGCGGGCGCCGCGTGCACGGGCGCGATCACGCTGAACGGCAAGCCGATGCTCGGCGCCGCGCCCGATATGCTGCAGGCCGCGCGAGGCCGCACCGCGGGCATTATATTCCAGGAGCCGATGACGAGCCTGAACCCGCTGCATAGCATCGGCCGGCAGGTCGCCGAAGCGCTGTCGCTGCACGGCAGGAAGCCCGCCCGCGGCACCATCGCCGGGTTGCTGATGCGTGTGGGCTTTCCCGACGCCGAGGACCGTCTGGAGGCTTTCCCCCACCAATTGAGCGGCGGGCAGCGTCAGCGCGTGATGATCGCCATGGCGCTGGCGAACAACCCGAAGCTGCTGATCGCCGACGAGCCGACCACGGCGCTGGATGTGACGATCCAGGCCGGCATCCTGGACCTGCTGGCGCGGGAAAAGGCGGCGCGCGGGCTGGCGATGCTGCTGATCAGCCATGACCTGAACGTGGTGCGCCGGGTCGCCGACCGCGTCTGTGTCATGAAGGATGGGCAGATCGTCGAGACCGGGCGGGTGGAGGACGTGTTCCGCGCGCCCCAGCACCCCTACACCCGCATGCTGATCGCCGCCGAGCCCAGCGGCCAGCCCGGCCCGGTGCCCGCCACGGCGCCCGTCATCACCGAGGCCCGCGACCTGCGTGTAGTGTTCCCTGTCCGCCGCGGCCTGCTGCGCCGGGTGGTGGGGGAGGTGCGGGCGGTGGATGGGGTCAGCCTCGCGGTCCGGGAGGGCGAGACCCTGGGCCTGGTCGGCGAGAGCGGGTCCGGCAAGAGCACGATCGGGCTGGCCCTGTTGCGCATGCAGGCCGCGACCGGCCACGTGACGTTCGCCGGACAGGACATCACGCATCTGTCGCAAGCCCGGCTGCGCCCGCTGCGCCGGTCGATGCAGATCGTGTTCCAGGACCCCTATGGCAGCCTGTCCCCACGCATGAGCATGGGCGAGATCGTGGCCGAGGGCCTGCGCGTCCATGAGCCGCGGCTGCGCGCCACCCAGCGTACCGCCCGCGTCGAGGCGGCCCTGCACGAGGTCGGACTGCCCACCGAGGCGGCCGGGCGCTATCCGCACGAGTTCAGCGGCGGCCAGCGCCAGCGGGTCGCGATCGCCCGCGCCATCGTGCTGACCCCGCGCCTGGTGGTGTTGGACGAGCCCACCAGCGCGCTCGACCGTTCCGTGCAGGCTCAGATCGTGGACCTGCTGCGGACGCTGCAGGCGCGGCACGGCCTGGCGTACCTGTTCATCAGCCATGACCTGGCCGTAGTGCGCGCGCTGGCGCATCGCGTGATCGTGCTGCGCGCCGGCCGCGTGGTCGAGGAAGGACCGGCGGACGCGCTGTTCGCCAATCCGCGCGATCCCTATACGGCCGCTCTGATGGCGGCGGCGTTCCACGCGCCGGCGCCGCTGATGGAGGATGGCCGGGTGCGGTAGTGGTCCGGTTCTCGTCGCTATCGGCTTTTCCGTGTGCCGCGCCTGCTCCTCTTCGTTCCGTGAACCACAGCCGCGGAAACGACCTGCGGCGATTATTGTTTGCAAGGGGTCAAACAGCTTCGAGAAGACACCAGCGATGCTCCATCAAGACAAGCGCACGCAATGCAGGGTCCGGGTCGAGTAGGGGCATGAGCATTCCCATGGTGGCTGCGCTGCTGGCCTTGGCGGTCCTGATGCTCGTGCATGTCGTGACCCCGTCGCTGCGGTTCCTTGAGGGCTCACCCCGCAGCATGTGGCTCTCCTTCGCCGGCGGCGTCGCGGTGGCATACGTCTTCGTGCACCTGCTGCCCGAACTGGCGGCCGGCGAGGAGCAGATCGGCCGTGCCGCAGGCGACAAGACTTTCGCCGAGCATCACGTCTACCTCATCGCGCTGCTGGGTTTGGCGGTTTTCTACGGGCTGGACCGGCTGGCCAAGCAGTCCCGCAGCGAGCGTCAAGGCGCGCCTGTACGAAGCGGACGCGGCGCAGAAGCTGCCGCCGCCGGCACCAGCCCGGCGGTGTTCTGGATTCACATGGGATCGTTCGCGATCTACAACGCGCTCATCGGCTACCTTTTGCTGCACCGCGAGGTGATGACCTTGGGCGCGCTCGCCTTCTTCACGGTCGCGATGGCGCTGCATTTCGTCGTCACGGATTACGGGCTGAACGAGGATCACAAGGCGCCGTATCGCCGGGTCGGCCGCTGGGTGCTCGTCGCAGCGGTCGCGGCCGGTTTCCTGATCGGCGCAGTGACGCAACTCTCCGATGCGGCCATCGCGGTGCTGACCGCGTTCCTGGCCGGGGGCGTTATCCTGAACGTGCTGAAAGAGGAGGTGCCGAGCGAGCGGCAGAGCCGGTTCTGGGCCTTCGCCAGCGGCATGGCAGGCTATGCGGCATTGCTGCTGACGCTGTAGGATCGCTATCCGCGCAGCGCCCTGCTCAGGAACGCGGAGCCGGACAGGACAAAGCGCCAGGGTGTCTCAACCCCCCGTGTGATCCCAATGCGGCGCCCCTCCAGGATCTGCACCGGCCTCGACCGGCTCTCGAAGATGAACGGCGGCGTGTCCAGAGGCCGTCCGTCCAGTGTTCCCGTCACGCCCAAGGCTTGGCACAGGCGGCCGGGGCCGCTGCAGAGCAGCCGCGGGTCGGACACTCCCCGACGCTCCCGCATGAGATCGGCGCCTGCTACTGGCTCCAGGGCCCGAATAAGGACGGCGCTGCCCGGGGCCTCCACGCCGCACACGGCGTTCAGGCACCAGTGGATGCCATATGAGCGATAAACGTAGGCATGGCCGGCCGGTCCGAACATGGACGCGTTGCGAACGGTCCGGCCCTGGAAACTGTGCGAGGCGGGATCGTCCCGATCGTAGGCTTCCGTTTCGACCACGATACCCCCGACACCATCGACCAGCAGCATCGCTCCAATCAGGTCACGGGCGACATTGGGAACAGACCGCCGGAAGAAGGCGCGGGACAAGGCATGGCCGGAGGTTGTCATGCCGGGCCAAACCGATCGAGCGTGGGGCGGGTTGCGGTGACGCAGATTTTTGGTCTCGACGGCAGCGGCGGGGCTGCGCACGGTCCGTGATGCCGTGCGCTGGCACCTGATCGAGGCCATGCCGGGCCGCTACGACTGGTCGAGCTTTCTGCCGATGCTGCGTGCGGCACGGGACAGCGGGGTGCAGGTGATATGGGACCTGTGCCACTACGGTCTGCCGCATGACCTCGACATTTGGTCGCCGCGGTTCCTCGACCGCTTCGCCGCGTTCTGCGGCGCGGTGGCCCGGATTGTGCGCGAGGAAAGCGATACGGTCCCGTTCTACTGCCCGGTCAACGAGATCTCGTTCTGGGCGTGGGCCGGCGGCGATCACGCCCGGATGCACCCGAACGCCTTGGGCCGCGGTCCCTGGACAAGGAGCTGCTGGACCAGCTTGCCGAGGAGCAGAGGCTGCTGGCTTTGGCGAGCAGGACGGGCGTGTAATCGGCTCGAGCGCACTGATCCATCTTAGTTTATTTGACCTCTTTTAACAACCTGTAGATGTGTCCAGGAGGTCACACACGCCGAGGATCAGTCACGCTCCCGCGAAATCCTTTTCTTTCTTCACGAAATCGTGAGCATCTTGGCTTGAGAGCCGCTGGACCATGCAGATGGGCGCAAGCGGTCGAGCAAAGCATCGAGCATTGCAGGCCGGTTGCCCTAAGCATGACGCCAGATTTTCCCCCGGAAGACTTGATGCTGGCCCAAGGATGGAACATCGCCATGCGAGCGGAAGGTTTTCTCGACATCTTGCACCACGTCGGCAGCGACTACGCTGACCCACCGGTGCTGACCATCCCCGCCGCACTGCCGGAACTCTTTATGTTCGCTACGGGCATTGAGTGCTCGGACCCGACGATCAACGGCGGGCGCATTCGTCGGGACCTGCTTGCGGAGTGCGGGCATTATACGCACTGGCGCCAGGACCTTGCGCTCGTGCAGGAGCTTGGCTTGCGTTTCCTGCGCTATGGGCTGCCGTATCACCGGGTGCATCTGGGAACCGACCGGTATGATTGGAGCTTCGCTGACCTGGCCATGGCGGAGATGCGGCGTCTTGGGATCGAGCCGATCCTCGACCTTCTGCATTTTGGTGTGCCGGACTGGATCGGTGATTTCCAGAACCCGGCGCTGCCGCTGCACTTCGCCGAGTATGCGGCCGCCGTCGTGGCGCGCTATCCCTGGGTGCGCTACTGGACCCCGGTGAACGAGATCTACGTTTCGGCGCGCATGAGCACGCTGGACGGGCTGTGGAACGAGCAGATACGGACGGACCGCGCCTTCGTCACGGCGCTCAAGCATCTCACGGCGGCGAGCAAGCTGGCCTGTGCCGCCATCACGCGAGTGCGGCCGGACGCCGTGATCGTGCACAGCGAAAGTGCGGAGATCGTGCACGAGGCACGGATGCAGCCATCCGCCGGGATCGCGCAGGCGAACAAGCAGCGTTTCCTTGCGCTGGACCTGCTCTTTGCACGACGTTCCTGTGCCGGGATGACGGCATACCTCGCGGAAAATGGGCTGACACCGGCGGAGTACGCCTGGTTCCTGCAGGGGGAGCCGGCGGGGCACCAGATTTTGGGCGCGGACTATTACGGGCGGAACGAGCACATCGTGAAGCCATGCGGAAAACGTTTCGCGACCGAGGACGTGATGGGCTGGTACCTGATCGCCCGGGACTACCTGGAGCGCTATGGCAAACCTCTGATGCACACGGAAACCAACGTATTCGATCCGCAGGCAGCGCCGGGCTGGCTATGGAAGCAGTGGATCAGCATTCTGCGCATGCGCCAGGACGGGATGCCTGTGCTGGGCTTCACCTGGTATAGCCTCGTAGACCAGGTGGACTGGGATGTGGGCCTGAGCGAATTGCGGGGAGTGGTGAACGGGTGCGGACTCTACGACATGGAGCGGCACCCGAACCCAGTAGCAGCTGAATATCGAGCGCTGATCGAGGAGTTCGGCACCTTGCCCCTGGCGATACAGGCAGCAAGCAGGAATAGGGTGCTGGAGGTGGCTTGAGCCCACTCAGGGCAAATTATGAAGAGCCTTCTCCCGAGTCTTACGATCATGATCGGCATCACGTTCAGCGGCCTTGCCGGGCGTGCGGCCGAGAAGGTCGCCAGCTTCCCCGCCGCGGGACGAGAAGGGAGCTCGTTGCCACCGGGGTGGCTGAACACAAGAGGTAGCCAGATCGTCGATAATAGAGGCAACGTGCTACGCATTGCCTCGATCGGCTGGTATGGCACTGATGGTCCCGCCGGCACGCGCTACAGGGTTTATGGACCGTTAGCTATCGTGCCATATGCGACAGCATTATGGCTGCTGGCATCAATACCGTTCGCATTCCTTGGTCGGATGTGAACCTGGACGCAGCTATGGCCGGCTGATCAGCGCATTGCGGGAAACACCCGATGCCGTCGTGCTGCTGGACGAATTCGAGAGGGCCCATGGCGACGTCCACAAAAAGTTCTTGACCGCCTGGAACGACGGCTACGTGACCGAGGCGTCGGACGGGCGGCAAGTGTCCACGAACCGCAGCATTTTCATGCTGACAAGCAACGCCGCCACCGAGCCATTGACCGCGATTGCCCAATGCTACCGGGACAGTCCGGACGAGATGCGCTCTGCCTCCATCGCCGCCCTGCCCGCCGCGGGGATTGCGCCTGAGGTGCTGAACCGGCAATTCTACCGGGCCGTCGATGTGCCCACGGAGGGACCGACCGGCTGGGATTGGTCACGCGTCATGGCGACGCCCGAGCGGCTGGCGCGCGCAACGCAGATTCGTGACTGGGCTGCGGCCTGATGATGTCCTTCGAGCGGTCCTTGATCTCGACGTATCCGTCCGGATGCATCACCGCCACGTCGCCCGAGAGATGCCAATCCGCTTTATTCGTGGCAAACCGGCCCAAAGGCTTGAGGCCATCAGAGGCTTGAGACCAAGTGGCCGCCATCGACCGCAATCACGCAACCCGTCGTGTAGGACCCGGCGGACGACGCCAGCAGCAGCAGCGCCCCGTCAAGCTCGCTCGCCTTGCCCAGCCGCCGCTGGGGAATGCGCTTCACCAGCGCCTGCCCGGCGTCGCTGGCGAAGAAGCCGCTGTTGAGCTCCGTCTCGATATATCCGGGCGCCAGGGCGTTGACCCGGATGTTGTGGCGCGCCCATTCGAGGGCGAGCGCCTTGGTCATCTGCACGACGCCAGCCTTCGAGATGGCATAGGGCGCCACGCCGCCGGCCACCCTGAGGCCGAGGATGGAGGCGATGTTGACGATGCTCCCGCCGGTGCCGTGGTGAACCATGCGCCGCGCTGCCTCCTGGGCTGCCAGCCACACGCCCTTGAGGTTGGTGTCGATCACCTGGTCCCAACTGGCCTCGTCGAGATGCAGGGCCGCCCGCGTCGCCGTCACGCCGGCATTGTTGACCAGGATGGCCACAGGCCCGAAGCCCTCCTCGGCGCGGTCGAAGGCGCGCCCGATGCTGCCGGCGTCGGTGACGTCCATCACCACACTTTGCGCCTGCCCGTCCTCCGCCCGAATCTCCTCGACGGTTTGGGCGAGCGCCGCTTCGCGCCGGGCGGCAAGCGTGACCTTGGCCCCGGCCCCGGCGAGGAAGCGCGCGAAGTTCTGGCCGAGGCCGCTCGATGCGCCGGTCACCAGCGCATGGCTTCCCTTAAGGTCGAAAAGCTCGGTCATGATTTTTCCCTCATGGTCCGGCCGGCCTCAGATCAGCAGCAGCAGCGACAGCGCGTAGATAACGCCGGTGACCACGAAGGTGACCACGGTGTAGCCCATCACCCGCTGGATGCCGATGCAGGCCACGGCGGCGCGGTTGCGGTAGGGCGGTGCTGCTCATCCCTAAAATCCTTTTTCTTACCTATGCCAGCAGAAACGGCCGCAGAGGCCACGCGATTTGTGCGCGCAACGCAAGCCCCCACCGCGGCCCTGTCCACAATCGGCTTCGGATCGCACGCTGCGGCCGCGGTCCCGGGAAGCGGGTTCCATGACCTGGCCCTCCCGTAGTGCGGCAAGGCGGCGATGCGCACGCATTTGAACGTAAACGACGCCTTCATCCAGGCGTTGCACAAGGACAAGCAACCCGTGGTCGGTTAGGCTGTCTTTTTGTTGCTTGGCTTCATCGCCAGATCCGACAACTACCTAATAGGGAATAACCGTATGGTCGATTTCAACGAGATCAAGGAACATGCCGATGTCATCGGCGCCGATGGAGTTCATTTCGGCACAGTCGACCATCTCGATGGCGACCGCATCAAGCTGACGAAGCGGGATTCGGGCGATCAGCGCCACCATTATATCTCGGTCGGCCTTGTTGCCGGGGTCGAAGACGGCACGGTCCGCCTATCCGCCAACGCCGATGTGGCGGTGACCTTTGAAGAGCCCGCTCCCAAATAGGGCGTAGCCGGCTCGACCGTAGCGGCTGCAGGATTGCGCAGCCGCTACGGCCACCGCGGGCGGGACCCAAACCGATGAACTGGTACCCTGCAATAGCGCCCTCGGAATCTCGTGGCGGGGCGCCTCATTACTTGTTGGTAATATACGTCGAAATCTTGACCCTCAGATGCGTCGCGCAACACGGTCCGCGACCAGTGCCGTCGCGACGCCGAACAGCACGTGAAAAAGCCCATGCTGCACAATGCTCGACGGCGTATCTTTCGATAGCCTCGGCGTGACCCGCAGCGTCGGGCCGACCACTCCATAGGCCAGCGCATAGAAGCCGGCGCCGAGCGCCGCCCCGGCGACAACCGGCGGCATCGCGTTGGGCTTCGCCGCGCCATACACGGCCCCTGCCGCAATCGACAGCGCAAGGTGCCCGCCATGGGAGATTACCTGCTCGCCAGAGTCTGGTTCCGCCCGGTCCCGCTTCCGGCGCCACCCCGCCCGGGCGGTGCGCCGTTTCAGCTTTATCAGGTCGGACGGCTCGGCAGTCGCCGCTTCCATCCCCAGGAAGATCACCGACAGGAGCGCCCCAGCCGCCAGCCCGCCTATGGCCCCGGCCGCGACCTTCCGGGCCGTCGCGTTCAGCGGCTGTCCCAAGGTGCCGGGCCGTGCATCGGGCGTGTGGGGGCGATGGCCTTCCCGCCCCGGCACGGTGCCGAAGATGGACGCCACCTGCCCTGACAAGCCCATGCGCGCGTCGGGCTCATGGATGGGGCAGCGGTTGTGCTCGGCACGGAACCCGGCCGACATCGCGTAGGCCTCCTCGCGCGCCCGGTTGATGGAGCTAAGCGGCTGATGAGCGGAAATCCCATGCCAGGGACTGAACGACAGGCCGTCATCGACCTGCTGCGCCCGTGCCTCGCTCCAGGCAGGCTGCCGCGGCATGGTGATCTGCGCCACGGCGACATACGGGCTTTCATCCTCCGGCCATGGGATCGTCGCGTCCTCGACCGGCATGGTGTCCCCGTTGGTGCGCAACTGGGCCCGCAGCTCCCACGTGCCGCCGTTCGCGCGGAAGAAGTCGATGACCGCAGCACGCAGGCCGTTCGGCTTTCCCGCGAGGTCGACTGGGGCGTCCTTAAGCGCGGTCAGCTCCGGCGAGACCGGCGCCACAGAAAGCTTCGCGATGTGCTCGCCGTAGCGGAACGGCCTTTGCGTGTAGAACGTCTCGCCCAGCGGGTGCGTCAACGGCTGCCCGCCCAGCGTCTTCAGGCTGCCGCTCTCGGAGCCTGCCGCCGTCAGCGCCGTCGCGGCGCCTCGCAGCACCGCGGAGAACGCCTTCTTCCAGGCCTGCCCGGTATCGGTTGTCGCTGCGAGCAGCTTGAGGCTCCGGTCGAAACCCTGGGCATTCGGGGCGACAAAGGCCGGCCCGTTCACCATGATGAAGTCCTGCGTTGCGTCGCCCTCGGAGCCGGGCAGCCGCTCGCCGTCCACCCCGATGATCTTCATCGCCAGGCCGCGCGACGCGGCGACGGTATCGTCCAGGATGTCGCCGGGGTTGGTCGAAATCCGCAGCACGACAGGATAGGTGGCCGGGTGCGAGAACACCCCTTGGGCCAGGTGTTTCGGCAAGCCATCCAGAACCTGCAACTCACCCTCGAGCAGGCCGTGGCTCTTGGCGTGCGCGCTGCGCACGGAGTGGCCGTAATCCTGCCAGGTCGTCTCCAGGATGCCGCGCATCGACGTGTTGATCAGGGCTGTTCAACGCTGTTGGCTTGCCGTTACTGGGTCCGCCTTGCAACACCTGAGGGGTGAAGTGCGTCGGTTAATCGCAAGGGGGATTCCCGAGCCGGCCGATGTCTGACCTTTGCGGCAGCA
>JAABUW010005186.1_pt1 | contig 17132 bp, 23 predicted proteins | sample 5560081 | NCBI WGS metagenome assembly JAABUW01 (sample SAMN10711882, study PRJNA513363) | rock metagenome | isolation source: Antarctica rocks | place: Antarctica: Victoria Land, Knobhead sud | reverse complement strand
CGCATCACGAGGACAATCTTACTTCGGAGTTTTCAGCGGTCCAATCTGATTTTCTATGCCCAACAGTACCACCGCGACTGCGGATTGGCACAGCAGCAGGAATACCGGTAGCGGAGTGGAGCTGAGCACGACTGCCGAGGAATCAGCCTCAAGAAGAGGGAGGGTAGATAACTAACGTTTGTTGAGCAGGGTCATGCTTATCGCCACGACCATGTAGAATGCGACCGTTCCGAACTGGATCACATGAGCCGAGGTCAGACTGGTCGAAGAGGGAATGTACCACGACGAGCCGAGAGTGTTGGTCCTGCGACATGATGCTGTCGTAGGTAGCAGGACAAATCAGGAGAGGTGCGAATCTGTCATGGTCGGGAACAGTACGAAGTAGGATGTCGCGATGTTTCCCTGTGTAAGGCACCAACCTGAGGAAATCTTCTCTGGCACGGTGAGGATCAAATCTGCGATCTAACTAACTGATCACTTGAATCCCTGTACCCATAAGCGTTTGAGAACTCCTTGTTCTTGGACACAAATAACGGTCCACTCCTTCCTCGGCAGAAAAATCATCATGTCGACAGGCAACCTTCCACGGCTGGTACTACCCCGCACAGACGAAGGGAAGCGGATCTGCCAGGTGATCAAGGTGAAGCCGGAAGCTCTTCACGAGTACAAGAAGGTCTGTGGGTCCTGCGCCCGATAGTCTCATGCTGAGGGTCGTTGAAAAGGTGCACGCCGACGTATGGCCTGAGGTGCTCGCGGCTTTGCGAAGAGCCCAAATCGTCGGTCAATTCCGTCCTCGTCCGCCTTCCAACCCCAAGAGTTGAGTCCGACCAGACTATTCGATCCATTACATCGCCCCTCTCAGCCTGTTGATAGCTCATATGCGGTATATCGGTCCGCCCGAGGACTATGAGAAAGACATGGCAGCGATTGGGGAGGATGAGAACACAAGGAGGTGGTGGAAGGTAGGTTCAACCGCTCTCTAAATCATGTCGTAATCGCTAAAGTGAGAAAGATGACGGACGGGATGCAAGAGAGTCTGGTGGAAGGTGCGACGGGAAGCGAAAGTGGGCCCGGATGGTGGACGGCAGGAGAAGAGGTCTTCCGGATGGAAGGATGAAGGACAAAGAGAAGACATGCAATGTCCGGCAGCACTCCATCGACGTCTGGATTTCACCTGTCCTCTCACATCGCTTCTCAACCAAGGCGAACATTTCTTGCCGTAGCTCTCTGGATCAGCTATTAGCACCTCCCACAGCCGCCACTTCCGTTAGGCTTGCCAGTACCGACTCTTTTTGGCCGCCGCTTTGCCTCCCCCACGTTTTTCTAACGTAATTCAGAACGCCCTTTTGGTCGAGATACCCATCTCGTGTTTTGTCTGTCAGCTTGTGAGGAAGGTAGCTCGTCCGGTTCCGCTACCTCCCTAGACCGGCTCTGATGAGGTCTAGCGGTCTTTCAACGATACCGGTGTGTGTAATACCACTCCTTTCGATCAATACTTAAAATCTCAGCATGGTCACCTCCCCAGCCATTGAGTCGAGATTGTCTACCCCGTCCATCTTCCTCAGTCATGTCACGACCCAGCCACTCGAGCTCTCATCGATCGCATCATGAGCCAGAAGACGGAGAGGTCATCGACGAGCGAGCGAAACTACCAGCTCGACCAAAGTGGACGAATCCCCTCAATCCTTCACCAGAATCTGTCTCCCGATCACAGGTTGCCTTCACGTCTCGGCCCCCGAACCCAGTCTCCTCATACAGTCCGAAAAGCATCTCTCCGAAGAAGCCGGCGAACATTCGTCCGAGATCAAGGGAGCGGAATCATGGGAGATCTTACGAGACAGATATTTATGGATCGCGCTCTAGGAGATATGACGAGTATGAGGAGCTGCCCCCATTACGGCGTGATGAGTATCGGCCTCGACCGCGCAGTCCTTCACGGTATGATGATGACTGGGGGGAATATCGCCGGGAAAGGGAAGAGCGGTATGAAGGTCGAGGCCCGGTGATCAAGGATGTCCGTCGAAACGAGGACCGGTATGACAGCGATCCCAGGAGACCGGCGGAGGAGCATCGGCGGGAGGACAGGCGGAACATGAGACAAGACCGGGACGGCGAGGATCGTCGGCAAGGGATGGACCATGACAGGCGTAGAAACGGACACGGCAAATCCTCTCCTAGATCGCCTAGAAGCGGCCATCGTCATCATCATCATCACACACCTAGGCGACGAAGTACCACACTCATTGAGGATGGAGAGATCGAAGCCTCTGAAGCAGAGAAGCAGCAGGAGAAGCCAGTGGAAGAAGGGGAACGACCGGAAAGTCCCGTACCAGCGGAGCGTCCGCGTAGTCCCGAGGAAGGGGAACGACCGCCTAGTCCCGACATCCCTCCAAACTCCTTCTCACCGGAGAAACGCGTCAAAGATTACAAGTCGATCAAGCTGAAACGGTACACCAAGAGTCATGGCTTAGACTACCCGGCTGCGATTTCTGCGCCTCCAAATCCCCCTCCACGACCTTCCACACCGCCGCCGCCTCCGTTCAGTACACCTCCTCCGCGACCGCCAACACCACCTCTGCCTCCAGGCGATCTGGATGTGCAAACGCCTTATGATACCTCGATGTCCGACGTACAACATCCCAGCGGTATCAACGGGGACAAGACGATGGCCGCTGACAAGCCCGTCAACCGGACATTGGAAGCGACCAAGTCTCGTTCGAGAAATGATGATCGAACCGCCGATTCTCGGACCGATCAGGGTATACCCGTCCCGGATGCACCGAATCGTAATATGCTCAACCCTTCGACCCGTCCGACCACCGCAATCGGTAACGTGGAAACGTCGCATCTGGAGCATGCACCGAAGAGCCATCGTCGTCCCACTGCCGAGCAGGAGCTGCAGAAGCTACATAAAGAGTTCAAGGGGACCACGACGCTTGCAGCATATGATGTAGGGCTGAAGCTGGGTGAGGGGACCTTCGGGTGAGTGAGGTCGCAGCATACCGGGATCTCAGCTAAAGTGTTCGACAGGGTCGTGACGAAGGGAGTCGAGATTGCGTCGAGACGAGCGATTGCGCTGAAGAAGCTCATTACGCATAACGTCCGCGACGGGGTACGTGGTAACTTCTCCTGGCGGTCTCGCCTGACTGTCATAGGTATCTATGACGACGATCCGCGAGATCAAGATCCTAAAGAGCCTTGACCACAGAAACGTCGTGCCCATTCTAGACATGGTCGTCCAGCCAAGTTCGTTCATCCAAGCCATCAGGATAGGCAATGTTGACCACTTGCGCCAGAGTCCACCGGTGACCGCAGCGGCCGACAAGAGATCTTCATGATCTTTCCCTATGCGGACCACGATCTCTGCGGTCTACTCGGGAACGACGACTTCAAGCCTGGACACTCTCTAGTCAAGCTGTTGATGAAGCAGATGCTGGAGGGAATGGCGTATATCCATACGGTTTGTACGAGACTGGCCTCAATTCCGCTTTGCTGAGGTCTACGCAGAACAACTTTGTGCATCGCGATATCAAGACGGCCAATATACTCATTGACCGGTCTGGCGTCGTCATGATTGCAGACTTTGGCCTCGCACGAGCCTGGACGCACGACGATCCGATGGCCCCTCACATGATCAACGAGTACACGAACATGGTTGTCACAAGGTGGTATCGAGCCCCGGAGCTGCTGTTAGGGGATACACGCTATGGTCCAGCGGTTGACATGTGGAGTCTAGGGTATGTCACCTATCTTCATCCCCAAGCAGATCCTGAGTCTCAATAGCTGTGTCTTGGGCGAGATGTACAACAAGGACCCGATCTTTATGGGCGAGAGCGACCGTGATCAACTGTACAAGATCTTCTCCCAGTGCGGACCGCTCAACTCGGACACCCTTCCAGGGTGGGATTCGCTGCCTGGGTTTCCTGAAGCCAAGGGTCATCCTTGGGACAAGACGCCGCAAGAGGTATCCATTCTCGAGATGTCTCAGAAGTGGAAGTGAGTCTTTTGGTCGTTCTGCCCTCCATAGGTGAGCTGAGTGTCCTGGCAGTCGCGGCAAAATGGACCGACCTGGCGCGGAGCTTATGGCGAAGCTCCTGACCCTAGACCCGAGAAAGAGGATCACTGCCGACGAAGCCCTTGATCATCCGTGGTTCTGGATCTCGCCGATGCCTGCAGTTGTCAAGGAGTGGGTGTTGCCGACGCATGATTGAGACGCGCTCACTATGATGTCAGGAACCTGATCCCCCTGGATCCTTCACACGAGTTCAACAGCGGACGCCGACGACACGAGCCGGCCCCACCAGTCTCTCAGGTGCAACACAATCGACCCAAGTATCCGCCATACAGACCACCACCTAGTCAGCCCGGCGGATGGGGCAATCCCCAGCCATACAATGGCCCATCGTACGGCAGCTCAATGAATCGCCCTCCGCCTGGGCCGTTCGGCAATTACCCTCCAGGCCCTGGACCTCACCAGTCCAACGGTTTCCCATCTGGTCCATCTTCATTCAATAATCGGCCATACAATCCATCATACCCGCTTCAATCTCAACCTCTGCGGCCTCCTATTCAATCGAGACCAATTCCTGGTGGTCCTCGTAACGGAATTCCTCAACGGTCTTTTGCACTCGCCAGTCCAGGTGTGCGCCCGGGAGTGCCAAATGCTCCCTTCATCTTGGCAGGACCTCACGCTGGCGCTCCGTTCCGACCACCTACTGGTCCCGGAGGAACGAAGCGCGCTCAACCCGTCTTCGCGGGCGATATGGGCAGGGATGAACAGCGGAGAAGAGGCGCAGATGAGGGACTCCCATACGATCGAGGGTAAATAGACATCCCAGCATCCCATCGATTTGTCTGCATCTGTCGGTCCATAGCATGTCTCACATCATCTTGATCGTAACCTCACTCGGAATTACAGGGGATTGACGTAGGCAGTCATCGATGCTCTTCTAAACCGGGATCTTCCCGGTTTGCCGAGCTCAATCGGAGCAGTAGACCGGAAATCCGACCAAGCCGGGCACTGACGCCGTTAGCCTATTTTGAGACTGCAAACATTCGACCGACAATCCACCTCGCTTCCTCATTTCATCCAACCGATCTGATCTTTCATGGTGGCGTCACTGCCCTTACCTCGCCTGAGATTCCATCGACACCCGATAACAAGTTGATTTGCTTTACTATCGATTCCGATCCGACTTCGAGGGCGACCCTGTGTATCCGCATCTTCCCTGTATCCGCATCTTCCCGTACCTGACCCATCCAACCGCGATCTAGCATCATCCTCGCCATCAACAAGTTCCAGTGGATCGGCATATCATCGCCCCGACCTATCTACGGAATAAAGTGGTACTTGACACAATGGAAGCCACAGGAGCAGGTGAGCACTTCTCTCGACTCCCTCATGCTTCTCAGGGATATTCCACACTAGTGCGATTCCTGGGGTCAAGCTGGTCTCACGCATGGTAGTGTTCTTTCCCCCATCCTTTGGAGTTGATCCTCAGTCCGCCTTTCTTATCTGTATCCTTCAACTCCTCTCCCCCTTTACCCAACGCTCTTCCGTCTGTCCATCCGGCCATCGCTGACTCAACATGTCTGCCTCTAACACCGATTCCTCCCACCCTCACAGCAGGATCATCTACGACCCGCACCACCACCCTAACGACCGTGCAACCTACGACAGTCAGCCAGACTCCCACAACAATCTCCACAACCTCCATCATTACAACCACTTCCTCAGTATCGTCACCCCCTCCATCCTCCTCGGCATCGACCACGTCTTCTAGCTCGACTTCGCTGTCAGCATCCCAGTCGATCTCCGCCTCAGCATCAGCCTCGTCCAGCTCAGCATCTGCGTCGATTTCGTCGAGTGCGAGTGCAAGTGCGAGCAGTGCCAGTTTATCGAGTAGCAGTTCTAGCGCGTCGGCGAGTTTGTCGAGTAGCTCCTCGTCGTCATCTTCGAGTTCCAGTGGGGCTGCTGCGGCCTCTCCTTCGACGACTAGTACTAGCCTCTCCACCAGCTTTGTGTGAGTCACCCACGAGATACTCAGGCGAGTTTGGCCATGCTGATGCCTTGCAGCGTCACAACCGTCACCGACTCCCAGGGTGTATCGCGGACTACCAGCACTGCCGTCTCGACCGCCACGGACAAGAGCGGTTCGAAGCACAAGTCCAGTACCAGTGAGTCTGCCTCCTCGAAATCTAGCAGCTTGCAACCTGCTCCCAGATTCGACACGGCTGACGCGGCTGTAGATGTAGGAGCGATTGTCGGTGGTGTCGTCGGCGGTGTAGGCGGCCTCATCATCCTCGCGGCACTGCTGTGGTTCTTCTGCATCCGAAGGCGCCGTGATAGGGATGCCGCGTTTGACGAGAAGACGGTGAGTCATCTTCTAGATTAGTCTTGGATCAGACAACTGAGGTTTCTTCCAGTTCGATCCCGGAAACCGGCATTCGACCAATGACCCACTTGACCTCCTTACCCCAGCAGTCCCCGCGGTCGGCGGAGTCGGCACGTCCCCCACCTCGCCCCGTGTCGATCCATTCCTGTATGGTCAAAACCCGCAACAACATGCCCAGGCTCAAGCACCGTATGACCCTCACGCCCGCGCTCCGATGCGGATGCCCGATGCGCGGGACTACATGGGGCCAGGAGGGTCGTACCCGTATGCTCAGGGTGGGGATGGAGGCTATGGAGTCGCCCCTGCTGGAGCAGGAGCAGGAGCTGCCGCTTACGGCGCTCGGGAGTACGCGAACGAAGGTGGTCCACCGCAGTCCACCTCGAGCCAAGGTCACGGTAGTCCAGTAGCGGCTGCGAAGCAGAGGGAAGCTCAGATGGAGACGCAAAGACTCCGACTATCACATCAGTATGCGGAGTCTGGTGGATCGGGTGGGAGGGCAGAGGAGTTGAGCGGGAGTCCGCCGTTGATGGACGATAGGAGGACGAGCGGGGTTTATCAGCATACGGATATGGGGAGTGTACCGGATCCGGAAGAGGAGGAGGAGAGGCCGGCGGAGGTCCCGCCGAAGTGAGAGGTGTTTTCAGCAATGGAGCCAAGCTGACCAAAACATAGCTATCACTCGATACGACCATAGTGCGGCGAGTCACCGTCGTGCGAGAGAAAAGTATATTGCACAGTAGGCTTGGCGGGTGACTTAAGCCAGCATTGTCCTGATTCGTGAGGATGCATAGCCTGCATAATATTGTTAGGTATCACGTGTCTGCGGGTTCGACGCGTCGATTTTCAGTCCAGACAGAAGATATCCTATATTAGTTGTAAGAAGAGAACGATTGGGAAAGGTGTTGAAGAGTTTGTACGCCCTGGTTCTGAGACTCCTCATCTCGGAGATTCATCGCCTTAACGAATCGGAATAAAGTTAAGTTTCAGGCACAACATTACGCTATCAAAGCTATATCCCGGGGTTGGACCTGGATTTCCTATAGGCGTGCTAACCATTGCATTAAACACCCAAGACATTCATAGGGGGTTCTACGACCGCCGGATCCCGATAAAACCGGTCGTCTCCAGCTGCGGCCAAGGTTAGCCGTCCTCGAACCCAGCCTTAGACCTTTCTCGTCATGCTACGCCCACGCCCCACCAATGGTCTCTCTCGTCATGGCCAGCCCTGTCCCTGTATCCCTATCCCTTCATCCGGTCCCAACATTTCTACCTCTGCTTCCGGCTCGTGTGTTGCAGTGTACATCTGATCGATGTGATTGCGCGTGTACGTGCTCCAAATAGAGCGGCAAGTGTAAGGACCATGTTGTGAGCGTAGCGGGTGTCGGTCACCTTAAGTGGAGGCAGTGACCTGTCCTATCCAATAATTTGTCAGCACGCCGTCGTCATCGGGATAGGCGATTACTGCGGGAACGTATCGTTCCCAAGCAGCCCGCTTTTCCGCGGCAGGTTCATCCTCCATCCTCCGGCGTAACGCCTTGGCAATGGCCTCGTTCCGGAAGTCGTCGAAGCGCGGACAGTGGACGAAGATGTGTTCATCATCTTGTAGTATCGCACCCGCAATAGCCGCAATCTGGCGAATCTCGCTTGCCCCATCGGAATAGCGTGTAGTGGTTTAGTACTCATCCGGTTCGGGCCATCAATTGCACCTTTGGCGTCCACTGTGCGGGAGACTTACGGTAGAAATATCCTGACGGAGTGGCGGCGTCCTGAGCTGGGAACTCCAGACGTTCTCGTAGCTTTCTGTCCATCCGTCGGATCTGCAAGTCCAGCATAGCCTTTCTCAGCCGATCCTTCCATTCGTTTGGTAGGTAGCCCGGGCCAGGGAACTTCCTTCCCCTCCGCCTGCTCGCCACAACTCTCTTATTCATCGCCGCGGTGATCATGAAAGTCAAGAACGCCATTTTAATCAAAGACGATATGATGATCAAGATCCGCAAGGGATTGGACGACAGTACCATGTTCCAGACGGGCGGATGGCGTCATTATATCTATAGCAAGGAGGATCCGCTGGTAAAGTGGGAGAATCACTGAGGGAGGCTAAGAGGAAGGGTTGGAGGGTGACGAAGAGTCTGTTTGTTGGTAGTGGACATGTGGCGCATGCTACGGTGGATAAGGAGAGGTATTGTGGGGAACGCATTCAAGCGAGAGGGAGAGGGAGAGCTTTCTCCTGAAATTATGAAGCCGTTTCCAAAAAAGTACTTGTCGCTGGGCTTACCATCTTCAACCGAGAGTAAATCATCAACCTCGTCAGGTCGATCTGAGCCCTTTTCCCGTAGTCCCTTAGGGGATGTCATACCCCTCCATCATCTCTCAGCTAGGTCCACCCCTTCCCTGACGTGATCAAATGTAGGTTGACAGCGCATGCCATCAGGCTCAGCAGCACGCAACGTCGAACCCATTATCCAAGCCCTCACTCCCCTCCTATCCGACATCCCGGCATCATCATCAACGCCCGTGGTCTCTGCTAGTAGTCGACCACGTATCCTTGAGCTCGCGTCATACCCTTATGAGCATATTGCGGTCTTCGCAAAGGAGTGGGAGGATTGGGAGTGGTGGGGTACGGCCCGGGATGAGAAGGAGATTAGGTCAGTCAGCTTCTCGATATCAACCATGTCGTGATGCAACCTGGCACCCGAGTGAAAGCAAGGGAAGCTGAAGACGGCGCTGCTAGTACGGTAAATGGTGGACTCGCCAACGAGTGGGAGGGGCTCGCAAACCTCAGTCCACCGAGACAGCTGGATATCGGTCACGGGCAAGATTGGGATGCTTTACGTGACGAAATAGCCCATGAGGCAGGGGCGAGGAAGTTCAGCGGTACTATCATGCGTGAGCCAAACATTTAAGTCAGCCTCTCCTGCAGCTCAAGTAGCGCAGTGAATCTGATCCATTGCTGTCCGCCCGAGCTCCCCGCACACATCTTCCGGAACCTCTCTCCTCTTACCGAAGGAGGACGAGCTCTACTCGATCCAGAGGACGGCTGGATCGTCGCGTACGGAGCATTTAAAGATGACGGTGGCTCGTACAGATCATCGGCGGACGAGGAGGTCAGCTGGTCTCTCCGCCTTCTATCGAGTCTCTACAGAGCAACGGTAGGACCGCCTGACGCTGAGCAGTTCGACAAGACGTACATAAAGGCTACGCATGCGAGCTTGGGTCTGCGGACGATCAGGTCGATCACGGACGTGGCGGAACAGTGGGGATTCGTGGAGGATTGCAGGAAGGAGATGCCGAAAGGGAATATGTTTGTCGTCTGGCGAGTGAGAAGTAACCGATAGTCACATGCATGGAGAGCTCTCGACCAAAGCATGGCATTCTGGAGGTCATACAGCGCCATGCATGCAGCTGAATCCACGCCAATAGGTGTCGCCACCCAGTAAATAATGATGAATCCCGCTACGACGGTGGAAGTGCACGTGTGTGTGCAATTCACACACAAAACGGCCATCTCGTTTCGACCGGAATCAGTAAACAGGTTCATCGCAGTCTGTCAAAGGTCAATCAGTCACTTTTTCCATCGCCTGTCCATCAGCGGACTTCCCATATCAAAGTCAGATCTCCTCGGACCGCCTGTGCTGACTCCCCAGAAACGTCAACAGCACCTGCCAGAGTTCCCGGTGATCCTGGAGCACCATCACCTCATGCCGTATGGGAGACGACGATGAAGCGTCTGTCGGTGTCCCATCCGGCTCCACACCATCCAACACCATGTCCACCGTTCGGACACGAGGCGAGCCATCGTCACTGCGACGGCAACCGACATCTTCGGACAAGGAGATGGAAGCTGGACCGAGCCGTGTGAGGCGTTCGTCCACCGAACATAATCAAGACCGCCCCACATCCCCTGACGAAGCCCTCTCCTCTCGCCAACCGACGCCATCGCGCCCATCTACACCGCATCTCGACCTCACCACGTATCCAACTCCCACCTTACTCCGCCTCCTGGCGAGCTTGTTGCAGCAGATCGCGACGGCGAATGATCAGCTTCGGCCCGAGGTCGAAGACGATGGAGAGGAGCATCTGCACGATGATGGGAGTTCTGGGTCAAGATCAGCCTCGAGACAGGGTTCCCATCCCCATCCATCGCCTACTACAGCCCTATTCAACACCGACTCCCATCCCCCACCTCCGATACTCGAAATGACCGATCCCGAGCACCCACTCTTCACCGCCTCCCGCACTTCACTCGCTCATCCTTCCTCCTTGCTTTCCTTTCACGCCCGCCACGTCCCGTCAATATCCATCGAGGCGTACCTCTTGCGTATACTCAAATACTGCCCGACGACCAACGAGGTCTTCCTCGCCTTACTGGTGTACTTCGACCGCATGTCGCGCCTGGGAACGGCTCAGGGCGTGGGAGGGATCGCGACGGGTGCAAGAGGTGGTCTAGGCAGGGGTTTCGCTATAGACAGCTATAACGTCCATCGACTGGTCATCGCTGGCGTCACCGTCGCTAGCAAATTCTTCTCCGGTAAGCCCTGCACACTCCCTCCAAACGCTGGTCCGAGCTGACTGGAGAAAACAGATGTTTTCTACACCAACTCGCGCTACGCCAAAGTCGGCGGTCTGCCACCCCACGAGCTGAATCAACTCGAACTTCAGTTTCTCCTGCTCAACGACTTTCGGCTCGTCATACCTTCCCAGGAGATGCAGCGGTACGGTGACCGCTTGCTGGGGTATTGGGAGGGGCGAGAAGCGGATGCGGCGGAAATCGTCCAAGTGATGGAGGCGAGAGTGGAGACGAAAGTCGATCGGGGACGGAGTACGCGCCGAAGTACGGACAACTCGGCAGGCGAGAATGTCACGGCAGAGTCCGCGCCAGAGCGGCCTATGCAGCTCGAAGAACCAGAGACCGAGGCGATGGAGGTTGATGCTCGACCGCCAGCCAGTGAACAGGAACCTCTAACGCCCATTGCCCCCTCGACTACCCGACAACCATCGGCACCGGATCCTCCACCTCAAGCGCCACCACCGTCAGCACCGTCAGCAGCTCAGCCCGCCTCACTTCCTCGGAGCAAAGAGCGGGGCCCTGTCCGACAGTCAACTCTGACCTTTGCGGAACCCCAGCCGACGAGCTCGGTAGGACTGGCTCATGGTCTGAGAGATTGGGTGAGAGGGGACGAGGTGATGGGTGTCATGGGGAATCGGATGACGAGTCCGATGCGAGATTAGAGCTTGGTGCTGCATGGACTTTGGGTGGGGAGCTCTACAATCTAGACTAGGATGGAGAGAACCGGGTCTCGTGGATGAGCCTGGGGTATGCTATCTGAACGGATTGGATATCACCATCATGTGGATAGCCGGATCTGCTGACTCTCGCCTCGCGTTGAAGTACTGATCTCCGCCTACAAGGTCGAAATCATATGCACGGAAAAAGCGTATCGCAAAACCCCATCTCGGCTTCGCCGGGCATACCTCAGCGTTTCCTTGCCATATCAAACAGTTTGGTAACGGAAGCAAATCCATCAACACAATCCAACAGCCGGCAATGATCGGATCTCGATTTTTCCCTTTACGGTAAGATTCTCGCCATTGGGATCTCTCCGTTTAGCTGTCCCACCTCCCTCTGGCTCCGCGGTGATAACGATACCTCTCGAACCACTATCATTGCGAACTTTCCCTGTTCCGCTCCGCGCTGATTCCCAGAAATCGAACTCGTCATCAAAACACGATATAACCGACGCCGTTCCGATGGCTCGGTAGTACCGCTTCACCTAGGTGTTGCCAAGAGGAATGGTGGAACCCACTAGTCCGGGCAGACAACGGCCCCCTCTACTTCCTGGGCCCAACTCGCTCGCCTCTACTTCCACCGCGAGCATCCTCATCTCTGATGCGCCTACACCCAACAATACCTACTTCTCCCCGGATGCCTCTGCCCGGGATAGCGATGATGGGTCGAGCACTAAGGAGATGATGATACACGATGATGGCGGGGGGGATGTCTCGCTTCGACCTTCTCTCACACCGACCTCCACATCCACTCATCCCGGCTTATCGTCTCGTGTTCCATCCACATTTTCCTCGCACGCATCCTCTTATCTCCTACCAACGCCCTCGTCGACATCCTTCGATACTCAGTCTATACCATTCTCCACCCGCCCTGTCCCCGCTCCTCCACTCTCCTTCCGCTCCTCCAACAAATATACAAGCGCCACCACCGACCTGACCACACCGACTTTAGAGTCCGCGCCACCCTCCATCGCGATTGACGCCGTAAAGCTGGGAGACAACGCATCGGACCTTGAGGCTTCGACGTCGAGGGGGTCGAGAGGAGGAGGGTTCAAGCAGGAGGATGTGGATGCGCAGCGGTTACAGCAGTTGGGGTATGATGCGGTGTTGGGGAGAGATTATACGTTTTGGTCGAGTTTGTCGATCAGCTGGCTCAATATTGGGTGTCTCCAGGTGAGCCGTTTCACCAGATTCCGGGGTCTCGTAGCTGATCGAGGGGGGCAGGGCACGATATACGCTGTGTCAGGAGTATACAGCTATGGTGGACCAGCGATGATTGTGCGGCATTTGCCTTCTGGGCACTCATACTATCACTGACATGGATGTACAGCTCGTCGCGTGGCCCTTATCCGGGATCTTCTCCCTCTTCCTCACCCTCACTCTGTCCGAGCTCGCCTCAGCCTATCCCGTGTCCGGAGCGATGGCGTCCTGGGCATGGAAGTGCGCTCGTGGTGGTGTAGGCGGAGAGCGGGGATGGGGTTGGTTGATGGGGGGAGTCGTTTTGGGAGGTCATGCCGCTAGCGTGAGTCGCTTCGGATGCATATAGAGGAGTCCCTGATGCTGAGGGTGGCTTAGGTTATCCTTGTGATTTGGGAGATCTGCAACATTACTGCCGGGACGATGTCGTTATCGTTCGAATATCAGAGACAATCTTGGCATCTTGTCCTGTTCTTCCTTGTACGTTTCCCCCTCCCCTCAAATGGGCGGAATTGATCGCCTCCAGGCCACACTATTACTCTGCGGATTTGCCGGATCTACAGCTCGAGGGCGAAGCCATCGCTTCTGGCTTGTATCCGGCGCGTACGGCTTCTGCGTATGGCTCGTTTTGTGCATCACCCTGGTCGCTACTGGCGCTACGAAGTGAGCTTCCCACAAGCATTTCAGATGTATATTCGGCTTATGTCGCACTGCCAGGCCTGGTGGACTGTCAATATCGAGTCGTTTCTACAACGACACAGGATGGTCGTCAAAACCCTACGTCTACCTTCTTGGGTGGCAATATACGACAATCGCCAGTGGCGTTGTGAGTCCAACTAAGTCCATCGAGGAGTTGCGTCTGATCAGCCGTCGTTCACTTCCATAGGACGCTTCCGCTCAGTGAGTACCCAAAGATCATATCGACGTGTCTCGCTAAAGCCGCGCTCTAGCATGGCCGAGGAAACGCAAAAGCCATCACGAAATGTCCCGAATGCCATGACTGCTGCTATGGCCCTTACCTATGTCCTCGGCTACATCGTGAGCGCTTCCCATCTGGCCCAGCCACATGCTGAGATGAGTAAAGTCTATCGTTTTACTGCTCCTCTCGATCAATCCCGCCGACGCCGCGGTAATAGCCACCCACAATTTCCCCGTCGTAAGTCGGACTCGATTTTCTGAGCCAGACATAACCATGACCAGGGCTACATCCTCGAAAACGCCATCTCGCTCGGCGGCGCTATCACCATCTGCTGCCTCCTCATCTTCGCCCTCCTCCTGCAAGTCATGGCCCAGCTCCAAGCATCGTCCCGTTTCGTCTTTGCCCTAGCCCGTGACAACGCGCTCCCTTTCTCCGAGACCATTCGATGGACCAATTCCGAGAAACAGCCGATCATCGCGAATTGGGCGGTGGTGATCATATGCATGCCGTTTGCGTGCTTGTTGATCAGCGGTCAGGGGACGCTATATTCTGTCTTGGCGGTGACCTCGAGCACTTTGTCCTATGTCGGATATGTGAGTGTTTTGGGTCGATTCTTTCATGCATGCTGATTGACTCGGAAGATTGTGCCGGTCACCCTGTATCTTTGGTCTGGAAAGGATTTGCAGCTTGAGGGACGCACATCTTGGTCACTGCGCCGATGGAGGTGAGCGAGTGGTTCTTGTCCTGGGTAAAGCTGAAGCGGGATGTAGTAAACCGGTCGGCACAATCGGCGTGCTCTTTGGAGTCTTGGTCATCATCGTTCAGACATTACCTGGTTCGCGGCCAGTAACCGCAGGTGCGTCATCCCTGAGAATTTACTTGGGTTGAATGCTCACATCACTGGCAGCGACCCTCAGCTGGAGCCCAGTAGTCCTTACTGGGACAGCTGTCATCTGCTTCGTAACTTGGAAATGCTACGGTTAGTACTCATCTTCGTTCGTCCAGCGGTGCCGACGGTGAATTAGGCGACAATCACTATTCCGGACCCATCCGAGCGCTCACCAAGTGGCAGACGGGGGTCGAGATCGATCTACAAACAACACTTGCTTCTCGGTCTGGTGCGGTCGACCTGGATGTACGACGGGATAGAGAGACCGAGTCGTCTATCAAACTCGGCATCACACCTTATTTAATTGACTTGGCGCCTATCGTGACGGTGGGGAGTGCGCGGACGATTGGGAGCAGAGACGGTGAGGGAGAGTGGCAGGAGGGAACGGGTTGGACAAGTGCTACGGGGACGGAGGGGACTGAATCAACCATTACTCGGGAAACGGTATCGCGGCCGGGATGGAGAGAAGAGGGGACGCCTGAGTTTTCATCTTTTAAGGGGCACAGATCGGGCATATGAGGGCTTGTATATCAGGATAGGCCTTTTGTAGGAACAATTGCACAGATACAGAGATCATTACATTATACAACGATCAGGAGACGGCTAAAATAGGCGTCAGGGAGCCAATGTTTTGCCTCCACCGAGGAGTGCCACCCAAATTCGCCCTCTATTTGAACCACTTTTCGTCCCCTTACTGCATTCACAACTCCCCAAGTCTCCTCAACGATCTCATCGCTCCGGGACAGTTCCCACAACCAGATCTCTCGTTGCGATTGGACATCGAACCAGCCAGTGATAGCGGCGTGCTTTCGGACAAGTTCGGACGACTAGATCCCTCTCTCCCGTTCGAGGACTACATCTGTTCCTTAATATTGCATCCCCTCATCCATCATGGATATCCGCCAGGCCATCGTAAGTCGATGACAATGTTGTCGAGCTGAGGCCAGGTGGACGACCTTCTCGGGATGCAGAATGCAAACCTCCTGAACCTACCCGAGAACTACACTTTCAAATATTGTCCGCCCAGCTTCATCTCGTCGTCCTGCGCTGATCGTCGGCCAAGATCTGTATCACGCCCTCACTTGGCCTGAGCTGTCGTACGTCGCTGTTGATCCACGAGGACGGATCGTGGGATATATCCTAGCGAAGATGTGGGTTTCGGAAACTCTCACTGATTGGGACACCGTTGATGATAGGCAGGGACGAGGAACCGAGCGACGAGCCGTCGGGTCATGTCACTTCCATATCTGTGCTTCGACCATACCGACGACTGGGGCTGGCAAACAAGCTCATGAAGCAAGCACGTAGGTCATACCCCTAGACCTCGGAGCGGTCGTACACTGACCAGGCATAGAGGAAGCGATGGTAGCACACTACAACGCCGCGCAGATCACATTGCATGTCCGGAAATCGAATAGGGCGGCGATCTCGCTGTATAGGGATACGTTGGGATTCGAGGTGCATGGGATGGAGAAGGCTTACTGTGGGTCACTGATCTCGGGAATGCGCAGCGGCTAACACGGGGCATAGACGCGGATGGGGAGGACGCTTATGGGATGCGGTTTGTATTTACTCCGGAGAAGACCTAGATCTTGTCACCTATGCAGAAGCTCGGAACGGACGACCGCTTCGGCAGAGTTTTGGGACAATTTCCTGATCCGTCGTACATTTCCCGGCATACTTCAGACAAAACCTCGTGATGCTCATCAAAGTATTTGACGGCTCAAACAAGTAGTCCTGATGGCATAGATGCTGGTCTTCTCACCCGATCCCCCCTTCTTCCCACATTCCTTGCTGCTCATTTTAGCTTGGATTTGCATTGCGTGACACTTCAGAATTGACTCGAGCTCGATGCCAGGTCTTTCGTTCAGTCGTGGAATGACTCTCCCAAGCTCCTGGAATACCGTTCGCCGAAGGACCTGTTGTTGTTCGGCCATTGTGCGTCGATAGTGGGTGCGTAACCACTGAGCTTGACGAGATTTACAGCAGATTACAGCAAGATTGGTAAGGTTGCTTCAACGGGAACATAAGAATATCGATATATGCGGATGGGCGTATATCCGAGCGTCTGAATGACCTTTCACTATACTGGAATCATAGCGGTTCGGGGGCTTTGACGGATGCTATACTTTTATCTGAAAAAGCTCAAGCTTCAGGCACCAATCCAACGCAGAGACCTTTTCTGTCCGCGTCCTTTCTGATTCTCCTTTCGACATCTCGTCAACATCTGCATGGCCAATCGTACATCATCCCAACTGCCTTTCGCCTAGATGAAGATGGAAGGCGTTGGCTCGATTGATCCGCTTCATCGCTGTCAACTGCATCGCTTGAGCTCGGAACATAAAACACCACCGCAGTGACAACGAAGTAATGGAAGCCCTGCAACCACGGCCAATCTCGAACGGATATGTAACGGAATTCAATCCACTCGTGAATGACAATCACG
>JAABUW010005183.1_pt1 | contig 17137 bp, 13 predicted proteins | sample 5560081 | NCBI WGS metagenome assembly JAABUW01 (sample SAMN10711882, study PRJNA513363) | rock metagenome | isolation source: Antarctica rocks | place: Antarctica: Victoria Land, Knobhead sud | reverse complement strand
CGGACGAGGTGGAGGGAGCGGCGGATGTACTCGAGGTTGGCGGTCTCGAAGGAGGCGATCTCGGCCTCTTCCTGGGCGAAGGCGCGGATGAGGCGGGCTCCGGAGAAGTTCTCCTGGGCCTTGGCGGAGATGTCGGAGAACATGGCCTGGATGCGCTCAAAGCGGGTGTGGATGCGAGCGCCGAAGTACTGCACGAGGACGGAGGCGATGGGCAGCGGAACGAAGGCAAAGAGGGTAAGCCGCGGGCTGATGCGGAGCATGAAGGGAAGGGCGGCGGCGGTGAAGACGATGGTATTGGCCGAGTACATGATGGCCGGGCCGAGGAGCTGGCGAACGGCGGCGAGGTCATTGGTGGTGCGGGCCATAATGTCGCCGGTGCGGTGGGTGTGAAAGAAGCCGACGGATTGGCGCTCGAGGTTCGCGAAAAGGTCGTTACGGAGATCGAACTCGATCTCACGCGACGCGCCGATGATGACCTGGCGGGTGATGTAGAGGAAGAGCGCGGAGAGGGCGGCGATGACGAGGAGACGGAGGGCGTGGTGGAGGATCTTGGTCTCGTTGAGGCCGTGCCGCATATCGTCGATCGCGTGACCGATCACAAGCGGAAGGAGGACCTTGATGGTGTTGTAGAGGAGGACGGCCACACCGCCCCAGGCGAGACTCTTCCAGTAACGCCTGAGGTAGGGTGCGAGCGGTCGGAGGCGGTTCGTCGATTTCAGGGCAGGGACCTATTTCGGTGGTGTGGGTGTGTTTTGCGGCTTCGAGGGATTGGATGACGGTGGGGGCGTTGCGGATGTGGGTTTTGTGGGGTCGACTGGCTCGGTCGCGGGTTTGGTGGTGTCTGGCGGCGGGGTGGCGGGCTCGGTGGGGGTTGGGGGAGCGGCGGCCGGATCAGTGTCGGACATGGCGACGAGTTCGAGATCGAAGATGAGGTCGGCTTTGGGCGGGATGCCGGTGCGGCCGGCCTCTCCGTAGGCGAGCTGGTAGGGGATGTAGAGGCGCCGCTTTCCGCCGACGCGCATGCCTTCAAAGCCGGTGTCCCAGCCGAGGATGACGCGGCGGGCTCCGTAAGGGAAGGCAAAGGGTCTGCCGGGGTGGTCGTACGAGGAGTCGAACTTGGTGCCGTCGGTGAGCCAGCCGGTGTAGCGGACGGTGTACCACTTGCGCGGGACGGCCGGATCTCCGGTGCCGACCACGGTGTCGACATAGCGAAGGGCATAGAGGGGCTTGGGAGAGCCTTGAACGGGAGGGACGTTGGGGGGATTGTCCGCTGGGTTTACGGGCACCGCGGCAGTCTTCCCCGCTGCGGAGGAGGTTGCCTTAGACGGGCGGTGTGTTGCGGGTCTTCTGGAGGTGGAGGTGGCGGAGGTCTGGGCGAAGGCGGCGGTGGCGAGGAGGGTGGCGAGGGCGATCCCGACTGGAGTTCTGGTCATCGTGTACTCAGTTTAGGCGGTTTTTGGATTTCTTTTGCCGAGCAATGCATGGGTGATGAGAGGACGCGCGTGGGAACAGCTCGAGCTAAAGGTTTGAGCGCTGCTGCCGATAGGTTGTGGGGAAGGCTTAACGAGTGGATATATCGGTCCGTTCGCGACAGCCGATTGAGGGAGGATGCATGCGCACAGCTCACATTTTTCTATTGATGCTCTTGGGCGGCACTGGATGCAGGGTTGCGGGGGCGAAGACGCCGCATATCGAAACGCGGCCGAAGTTGCTTGCAGCGGCGACGCGTTCGCTTAACACCAGTCCAGTTGAGGATCGGTACACGTCGACGGACGGGACGACGGCCGACGCCCGGGGCCGAGCGTTACCGAGGCAAGTTGCCGGACTGGTGCGTACGCCGCATTTCAATCCGCAGATGCCGGAGCCGTTGGCGTTGCTGCTGTTTGGGTCGGGGCTATTTGGAGCTTCGGGGTTATGCATTTATCGAGCTTCGCGAATGAAACGAGATAAGGCTGGGAGTGCCGTCAGTTATTCAGGCTAGAGCTAGGTGGGGGAACGGAGGAGGAGGTAGGCGCCGGCGATACTGAAGAGGAGGTCGGGAGACCAGGCGGCGAGCATAGCAGGTAGGGTGTTGACGTTGCCCATGGCTTCGAAGAGACCGGCGACGACCCAGTACGCGATGGCGAGGCCGATGGCGGTGGCGATGCCGGCGAGGCCACCGCGCTTGCCCATGGAAAGGGCGAAGGGAATGGCGAGGACGGCCATGACCAGAGTGACAAGAGGATAGGCGAGCTTGCGATTGAGCTGGACGCGGAGGCGCATGGTATCGAAGCCGGATTGGGAGAGGTCGGTGATGTAGCGGGAGAGCTCGCCGTAGCTCATCTCCTGGGACGGGCGATCTTCCTTCTTGAAGTAGGTGGGCTGCTCGCGGATCTCTGGAAAGGTGGAGAGTGTGAAGGGCTGGAAGGAAGCTGTAGTTTCGCCGGCGAAGGTGCGCTGCCAGCCGTTCTCGAAGATCCATTGGTTGGCGTGGTCATCCCAGTGGGCGGAGGCAGCAAAGATGCGGCGCTCCAGAGTGAAGCTGCCGGCGGCGAACTCGAAGACCGTGAGATTGGCGAAGACATTCTTGTCCGCGTCGAAGAACTGGTAGTAGAAGATGCGGGCTGGGTCGGTGGTGTGAGCTCGTCTGATGCCCGGACGGGCGACATCGGGCGCTGAGACCTGCAGATCTGGCTGGGTCACGATGGAGCTGCTGGTTTGGGTGTTGGTCTGGCCGGAGATCCATTTGCGATCGGGCCGGAGAAAGGTTTGTGCGGGTTTGCCCTTGATGGTGGCGCGGAGAGACTCCTGGCGGCGGTTGGCGGCGGGAAGGTAGAACTGGTCGAAGGCAAAGAGGCTCGCCGCGATGGCGGCGCAGAGCGCGAGGACAGGGACTACGACACGGTAAAGACTGATGCCAGTGGCTTTCATGGCGGTGAGCTCAGAGGAGCGGTTCAGGGCGCCGAAGGTTATGAGAACGGCGACAAGCGCACAGAGCGGAGTGATGTTGTAGAGGATGTAGGGGAGGAGGTTGAGGAGGTAATCGCCGACGGTGACGAGGGGTGTTCGGTTGCGGATGATGTCGCCGATGAGCTCGAAGAAGGTGAAGATGACGAAGAGCACGGCGAAGGTGGAGAGGACAAGGGCGAGGTTGGTGGAGAACTCGCGGAGAACGTAGTCGTCGAGGATGAGGGGGAAGCGGAGGCCGAAGGCGGACCGGAGGCGGCGGAGAACGGTTGCGGCGGTGAAGTTGGAATTTCGCTCGGGGTCGGAGTCCTGGCCGGGGAGCAGGCGGCCCGAGAGACGCTTCAGGGAGTCCGCGGTGGAAGCGAAGACGCTGAGCGCAATGCCTCCGCGGGAGAGTTGATAGAGCAGGAAGGCACCGGCGGCGGCGAAGATGAGATTGGCTCCCCAGACGCCGAGGAAGGGCGAGAGCTTACCGGTCTTGGCGAAGGCGACGCCGATGGAGGAGAGGAAGTAGTAGACGAAGACGAGGAGGATGGTGAGGACGAAGCCGGTGGACTTGCCGCCGCGCTTGGAGGAGAGCCCGAGGGGAACGCCGACGAGCATGAGGACGAGGCAGGCGAAGGGGTAGGAGAAGCGCTTGTTGAACTCGATGCGGTAGATGTTGGTGCCGGGGCCGGGTGGGGGGGAGGCGTTGCCGCGGCGGATGAGTTCAGGGAGGGAGAGAGCGAGGATGGGGGTGTCGGAGCGGCCGACGTGAGTGTCCTCCTGGGCCCCGGTCTCGATGGGGATGTCCATGGAGGTGAAGGTGGAGATGTTGTACTGATTGGGATCGTTGGCGGAGGTCTGGTGCTGGCTGCCGTTGATGAGGTGAAGCCGGATGGTTTGGGGGTCGCCGGTCGCAGAGGAGCCGTTGACGACTACGGCCTGATCGGCGGTGGTGACGCGGGGGTCGCCGGGCTGGGAGAGATCGGCGAGGAAGACGTGGTGCCAGAGCGCAGCTCCGGAGGCGGGGCGGACATCCTGGATGTAAAGGACGTAGTTCTTGAAATCTTCGTAGAAGACTCGGGGCTGGACTTCAAAGGAGGCCTGGGTGGATTTGAGCGATGCCTCGAGCGAGAGGAGAGCGGCGGCAGAGCGCGGGGCGAGGAAGAGCGAGTTCAGGAGGCCGAGCCCGAGCGCGAAGGCGGAGATCACGGAGACGATGCGGACGAAGTCGAGCGCGCCCATGCCGGCGGCGCGCATGGCGGTGACTTCGGAGTCCGCGGCGAGACGTGACAGGCCCAGCAGAATGCCGACGAGCACCGCCATTGGGATAGTAACCGTCAGGGCGTTAGGGAGGGTGTAGAGGAAGATGCGGGCGGCGTCGGTGAGCGAAGCGGAGTCGCGGACGACGAGCTCGAGGATCTTGCCGAGGTCGCGCATGAAGAGCACGAAGGTGAAGAGGACGCCGCCGAGCAGGGCGTGCGAGGCGACTTCACGGAGGATGTATCGGGTGAGGATGCGCATGAGGCGGCTAGCGAAGTGTTGTTGCTGAGTGGAGTGTAGCGCGGTCGATGGAGGTCAGGTCTCTTTCGAGGGGCTTCGAAGGGGCGGTTAGGACGCATGGGCGCAGGCAAAAAGCGATCGGCAGCTTGCGGTCGACGTGGGATGATGGTTAGGCCGCTAGGCTCATTGGAAGTCCTACGCCTAAGCTCGGTGTTGCGGCCGAAGCCTGACCTCTCCCCTTTATGAATCTTCTTGTCTACGTCCACCTTCGCAACATCTATCGCTCGACGGGCGTGGGGCGGGTCGCTCGAGAGTTGACGGAGCAGATGTCGCTGCGGCCGGATGTTGCACTCAAGGTGCTGGCGGATCGTGAGGACCATGCGCGGGTGATCGAGAAGGTGGGCGGGCCGTGGCTGGGCTTCGACTACAGGTTCATGGAGCACTCGACTTCGCGGCAGCAGGCGATCTGGTATTTGCGGAACGCTCCGGCGGCTGAGAGTTACTGGCCGGAGGCAGAGGTGGTGTATTGCACGGCGGAGTCGTATGTGCCGGTGCGGCGTGCGCGGCTGGCGGTGGCCTGCCATGACATGCAGTTGTTTGAGCCGGGGGCGCATGGGCTGAGCCGGTGGCTGCTGCAGCAGCGCGCGAAGTGGTGGCTGCTGTTCCGGCGGCTGGCGGCGCGGGCGGATATGTTTCATGCGATCTCGGAGTTTTCGGCGGAGCGGATGGCGCACTATTTCCCGGCGATCCGGGATCGTCTGCGGGTGGTGCCGAATGCGGTTTCGGAGAGCTTCTTCCGGCCGCCGACGGAAGCGGGGAAGCGGGTGCTCGCGGACCTCGGTGTTGCGGGCCGGCCTTACCTCCTGGTTCCGGGTGGCCTGCATTATCGCAAGAACGCGGATGTAGTGCTGGCTGCGTGGCCGATGATTCACGAACGCGTTCCCGATCTCACGCTCGTGATCGCGAGCCATAACAGCCCGGAGTATGGGGAGCGGGCGAAGGCGCTGGGGTCGTCGGTGGTGCTGGCGGGATTGCAGGAAGAGCAGGGAATTGTGGCGCTCTACAGCGGGGCGCAGGCGGTGCGGTTTCCATCGCGGTACGAGGGCTTCGGGATGCCGGTGCTGGAGGCGATGGCGTGCGGGGTTCCGCTGGTGACGAGCAACACGAGTGCGCTGCCGGAGGTGGCGGGCGGAGCGGCGGCGGCGCTGGTGGATCCGGATCGGCCAGGCGATCACGTGGATGCGATTGTGGGTCTGTTGAACGACAGCGGGGCGCAGGCACGGGCGAGTGAACTGGGGCGGACGCGGGCACGGGAGTTCAGGTGGGGGAGGTCGGCGGGGATGCTGGTGGAGGAGTTTGGCAAGCTGCTGTGAGCGCCCGGGTGGGTTGCGGTTCTAGATCTTCGGGACCTGCATGAGGATGCGGCAGTGGCGGGCGATCTGCTGATCCTCCTGGCTGGGAACGATGTCGACGCGGATGCTGCTGGCTGCGGTCGAGAGGGTGGTTGCGTGGAAGTCGTTCTGGTCCTTATCGATTGCGATGCCGAGAAATTCGAGACCGCGGCATACCCGCTCCCGGAGGGACGCGCTGTGCTCGCCGATGCCTCCCGTGAAGACGAGCAGATCGAGACTTCCGAGAACGGCTGCGTAGGCGGCGACGTACTTCCTGATGGCGATGGAGAAGATGTCGATCGCCATCTGAGCCGCGCTGTCTCCGCTGCTGGCGGCGGCTTCGAGATCGCGCATGTCGGCTTTTCCGCCGGAGATGGCTTTGAGGCCGGAGTCGTGGTTGAGCAGGGCTTCGAGGGCGTCGGCGTCCATCTTTTTGGCGCGCAGGAGGTAGAGGAGGACGCCGGGATCGAGATCGCCGGTACGGGTGGCCATGGGGATGCCGCCGGTGGGGGTGAGGCCCATGGAGGTGTCAACGGACCGGCCGTCGAGGAGAGCGGCGAGGCTGGCGCCGCTGCCGAGGTGAGCGACGACGGTCCGGCTGGGGAGGTCATGGCCGAGTTGATAGACGACCGACTCGTAGGAGAGGCCGTGGAAGCCGTAGCGGCGGATGCCCTCGTCGAACAGATCGCGAGGCAGGGGGAAGCGTGCGGCCGACTCGGGGATGGTGGTGTGGAAGGCGGTGTCGAAGCAGGCGAACTGCGGAAGGTCGGGGTAGGACTGCTGGGCGCGATCGATGAGCTCGAGGGCGAGGGGGATGTGGAGGGGCGCGAAGTGGAGGCAGGCGCGCAACTCGTCGATGACGGCAGGAGTGATGAGTTGATGGGTAAGAAGGTGCGGACCACCGTGCACGACGCGGTGTCCGACGGCGGAGGGTCTGATGTTTGAGAGCTCTGCCAACGCCGGTGCGGCGTGCTGGAGAGCCTCGCTCTGGGTGGCGAAGCTGAGATCTTCGGAGCGCAGGGTGCGGCCCTGAGCGTCCCTGACTTCGAACTTTCCGCTGCTGCGGCTGATGCCGTCGGCTGACCCGTCGAGGAGAATCTGCTCTTCGCCATTCTGCTCGATATAGAGCCCGATCTTGAGCGAGGAGGATCCGGTGTTGATGACGAGGATGGCTTCGTCGGACATAGGAGAAGAACCTGCTTTCCGGCACACGATGGGGCTGCAGTCTGGAACAGAGTACCGCGTGCCGATGCCGGGGGGAGTGGAGGCGAGGGCGGCCGTGGTGTCACCCGGGTTTCACACGCCAAAGATCGAAGTGTGACAAGCTTAGAGGTCAACGCAGGAGCGCGACCCCTATGACACCCACCCAGACCATTGAACGGCAGCAACTCTCGACCGAGCAGGCTCTTACTTCCGACGAGCTGCGCAGGATGGACGCGTACTGGCGAGCCTGTAATTACCTGTGCGCCGGCATGATCTACCTGCGCGACAATCCGCTGCTGCGGGAGCCGCTGCGACCGGAGCACTTCAAGAATCGATTGCTGGGGCACTGGGGTTCTGACCCTGGACAGACGTTTACGTGGATTCATCTAAATCGCGTCATCCGCAAGTACGGCCTGGACATGATCTACATCTGCGGACCGGGGCATGGGGCGCCGGCGATGATCTCGAACTGCTATCTCGAGGGAACGTATTCGGAGATCTATCCGGAGAAGAGCCGGGATGAGGCGGGCCTGCTGCGGCTGTTTCGGGCGTTCTCCTTTCCGGGTCAGTTGGGCAGTCACTGTACGCCGGAGGTTCCGGGATCGATCCATGAGGGTGGAGAGCTCGGATACAGCCTGTCGCATGCGTTTGGAGCGGCGTTCGATAACCCGGAGCTGATTGTGAGCGTGGTGGTTGGGGATGGCGAGGCGGAGACGGGACCGCTCGCGACGTCGTGGCACTCGAATAAATTTCTGAACCCGATCAGGGATGGAGCGGTGCTTCCGATACTGCACCTCAATGGTTACAAGATCGCCAATCCAACGCTGCTGGCGCGTATCTCTCCCGAGGAGCTCGAGAGTCTGTTCAAGGGGTACGGGTGGACGCCGCACGTGGTCGAGGGCGATGATTCGCAACGGATGCATCAGCAGATGGCGGCGACGGTCGAGAGCTGTGTGGAGCAGATCCGGGCGATACAGAAGGAGGCTCGCAGCAGCGGAGAGGCGGGCAGGCCGCGGTGGCCGATGATCATTCTACGATCGCCCAAGGGGTGGACGGGACCCAAGGAGGTCGACGGGCACAAGGTGGAGAACTTCTGGAGGGCGCACCAGGTGCCGGTGCTGGAGGTAAAGACCAATCCGGAGCACCTGAAGATTGTTGAGCAGTGGATGCGGAGTTACAGGCCGGAGGAGCTGTTCGACGAGCATGGAACGCCAGTGCCGGAGCTGCTGGATCTGCCGCCGACGGGACATCAGCGCATGACCGCCAATCCTCATGCCAACGGAGGGAAGCTGCGCAAGGCGCTTGATCTTCCGGACTTCCGCGACTATGCGTTTGCGGTCGAGAGTCCCGGAGCGAGGGAGATCTCGCCGACGGCGACGCTGGGCAAGTTTCTGCGCGATGTGATGCGGCGCAACATGACCAGCTTCAGGGTCTTCAGTCCGGATGAGAATGCGTCGAATCGGCTCGAAGCCATCTATGACGCCAGTTGGAAGACATGGATGGCGACGATCAAGCCGGAGGATGCTGATGGCACCGACATCGCCCCGGACGGACGGGTGATGGAGATGCTGAGCGAGCACACGCTTGAGGGCTGGCTCGAGGGCTACCTGCTGACGGGACGGCATGGGCTCTTCAGCACGTACGAGGCGTTTGTGCACATCATCGACTCGATGTACAACCAGCATGCGAAGTGGCTGGAGAAGTCGAAGGCGGAGATCAGCTGGAGGGCTCCGGTCTCATCGCTGAACCTGCTGATCTCGTCGCTGGTGTGGAGGCAGGATCATAACGGCTTCTCGCATGAGGATCCGGGCTTCCTGGATGTGGTGAGTAACAAGAGCGCGGAGGTGACGCGCATCTACCTGCCGCCGGATGCGAACTGCCTGCTGAGTGTTGCGGACCACTGCCTGCGGAGCGAGAACTACGTTAATGTGATTGTGGCGGATAAGCAGCCGCACCTGGCTTACCTCGATATGGAGGCGGCGATTATCCACTGCACCAAGGGCATCGGGATCTGGGGGTGGGCAAGCAATGACGCCGGGATGGAACCGGATGTGGTGGTGGCGAGCGCGGGAGACATCCTGACGCAGGAGGCGCTGGCCGCGGTTGCGATTCTGCGCGAGCATCTGCCGGACCTGAAGATTCGCTTCGTCAATGTTGTGGATCTGTACCGGTTGCAGCCGAGCTCGGAGCATCCGCACGGACTTACGGATCGCGATTTCGATTCACTCTTTACCAAGGACAAGCCGGTGATCTTCAACTTTCACGGATATCCGTGGTTGATCCATAAGTTCACCTACGGGCGGAATAATCACGCGAATATCCACGTGCGCGGGTACAAGGAGAAGGGAAATATTAACACGCCGCTCGAGCTTGCGATTCGCAACCAGGTGGATCGGTTTACGCTGGCGATCGACGTGATTGATCGCGTTCCGAAGCTGCAGGCGACCGGAGCGGCCTTGAAGGAGTGGCTGAAGGCGCAGATTATCGAGAGCATCAATTACGCGTATTCGGAAGGGATCGACAAGCCTGAGATCACGAACTGGCGATGGCCGCTGGCGAAGCAGGAGTGAGGGATCCTGGTCAGTGCGCGATGATGGAACGGATCTCGTCGATGGTGTGGGCGAGCTCATCGTCGCTCGTGTAAAAATGCGGGGCGATGCGGATGCCGGCGCCGGGGCGGAAGTCTACGATGACCTCACGGCGGATGAGTTCTCGGGTGACCTCTTTGCCGTTGGCCACATCGAGGACTATGACGCCGCCGCGCTGCTCTGGATCGCGGACGGAGTGGACCGGAATGCCGGCGGCGTCGGCGAGCGCAATGAGGTGCTGGGTCTGGCGCTGTGATTTTTGACGGATGGCGGGGACGCCGATCTGGTTGATGATCTCGTATCCGGCGCGGGCGGAGTAGAGGGCGGGGATGTTAGGGGTGCCATTGAGAAAGCGGAAGGCGTCATCCGTGAAGTCGATGGCGCCGCCTGCGAAATCAAAGGGGGCTCGGTGGGCCTGCCATCCGGTGGCGGCGGGCGAGAGGGTGGGCCAGAGGTCGCGGCGGACGTAGAGGTATCCTGCGCCGGGACCGCCAATGAGCCACTTGACGGAACCGCCGGTGGCGAAGTCCAGGTTGAGGGCGCGGACGTCGACGGGGAGGATGCCGACGGATTGGTAGAGGTCCGCAATGATGAGGGCGCCGACGGCATGGGCGCGCGCGGTGATGGCGGCGAGGTCCTGCACGAAAGAGCTGCGGAAGGCTACGTGGGAGATGCTGACGAGTTGTGTTTGTTCGTCGATGGCAGCGAGGAGGGGCTCCAGGGGGAGGGTCATGCCGTCGGGGGAGGGGACGCTGACGACGCGGGCACCCTGCCGGGCGAGGCCATGGTAGATGTAGTCGTTCGACGGGAAGTTGAGGCCGTCGGTGACGATCTTATTGCGGGGGCCGGACCAGTTGAAGCAGGAGGTAACGATGTTCTGACAGATGGAGACGTTCTGATGGCTGACGACTTCGCCGGGGCCGGCGCCGATGATGGAGGCGATGAGGTTGCCGACGGTGACCGGCATCTCCCACCAGCCCTCCTCCCAGGCTCGGACGCCGCGGGTGGCCCAGGTGTGGGTGAACTCGCGGAGGGAGGTTTCAACCTGGATGGGCATGGCTCCGAGTGAGTGGCTGACCATAGGTGGTGTTCGCGAGGATGGGGAAGTGCGGACGCCAGGCGAGGAGCGGATCGGCGGCGGTGGCAGCAGGTCTGGCGGGTTCTAGAGTGGTTGCGTGGGAGTTAGTCATGGGTTCTGGTGGCATTGAATCATGGTGAGGTCAGGGGTACCCTCCCACCCCCTAGCTTGCCTGCAAAGTATTCCATCGAGAGGAGATAAGTCTGGACCTGCAAAGCAGAGTGTTGATTCGGAATGCGTTACTGGTAAAGTATTCTATTCAAAAGGATTACGGGTTTGCCTGGGGTGCAGCCTTGCCCTGATTCTCCTCCTCCATTCGCGCTCTACTTCTATTGTAGCTGGGTAAGATCAGTGGTTACGCCACGGGATCTGGGATGGGCAGGAGGGGACGATCTTTGTAGTTCCATCTTGTGCGGACGCTGGCGCGGCGGAGCGTTGCTATATGGAAGCCGTGGTCGCGGAGGACGGGTGCTGCCGGAAGGAACAGCCTTCGCCATCAACCTTCAGATTCCTTAGACCAACCTTGAGGAGGTTGGACGAACCATGCACCCTGGCGATCCGGTGATTGCTGAATACAAGCGCGTTTCCGAGGAATTCAATGGCTTTGGATCGCCGTCCTATCAAGATGAGCGATTTGGCTAATTTGCAGTAGGCATCTCTACATGGTCGATAACGAGAGCCTTTGCAGCCGCTTTTGCAGGGACGAACTTCAGCCCCAGTTGCTCCTTGATTGCGGTGTAAAGATCCGGAGGAGCGTCTGCTGTGTCTTTCGACGGGGAATCGTCGGGAGTCCACATCAGGGTGAAGTCATATCGATCTGTAAGGCCAGTTCGATCGACAACCGGCCTGTCGAGAAAACTTGCTTGCATCCCGTCTGCAAAGGTGGCCATCGAGGCATTCTTGACTGTTAGGACGATCTGATTAGTATAGGAGAAGTTGGTACGATCCTGGGGCTGGCGAGTGGTCCGGGTAAACTTCGGCCCTCCCTTATCAAGAGTAAGAGCGTAGACGGGTAACTCTCTCTCGTCAAAGTGGGACACCAGGTGGTAGCGATCCGCGAGTAGAACTCGAAATAGTGATTTCTGTTGATCACGAGTGGGTCGGCTTTCCAGATTGGACACGCCGTCGATGTCGTACCTGCTGGTATCCAACCATCGGGGGCCGTTCACAATCTGGTTGGAATGCAGCCCGTAAGCAAGGGATAGCAAATCAAACAGGCTCACATTCACTGCGATTACATGGCGACCCTCGACCCTGAAGTATGTTCCATGCGACAGATTAGGGTCGCTGGGCTTGATCGTGACGACTTCAAAGTCCAGCTTGGCGTCCGAACTCGATGCCGCAGGTCCAGTCTGTCCGGCTTGACTGTGATCAGTAGTTGCCTGGGCAGAGAGCGTCGTAGACAGCCCGATCACGACTGCAAGGAAGCACCCCCGGATAACGTTCACATCGTGATTCTTTCACCATTGATCGGTAACGTGAAGTCGGCTTGTCCTCATCGACGAACTCGGGTTCACTGCCGGCGAATTTCGTAACAGCCTGGTCCCCGCCTTTACATTCTCCCTCCGCTCTCAGAGACAACGGCACGCCCGAAAGCTGTTGCAGAAGACATTCTCCTTCCGCCCTCCCTGTCTCCGGAGTCATTTCCGCGTTGTGGCCAGCCGTGCGGAGCATCTTAGAGAACGGAACTTGTTTGAATCATTTCTCTTGGAGCTCCAAAGGATGAGATGTACACAGATGTCGGCGTTCAGCTTTCAACTCACGCGATTGGGTCTGATCAACTGTTACCTCGTCCGACAGCCCGAGGGGGACAGCAAGACGCCCGCCTTCACCTTGCTCGATACCGGCATACCGGGAACTGAGGATGACATCCTTGCTGAAGCTACGAGAGCTGGAGCGCCTATCGAGTGGATTGCGCTGACCCATGCACACGACGATCATGTGGGCTCGGCTGACGCCCTGCTGGGAAGCTAAAGACGGCGACGCCACTCGCCGCGAGTGAGCGCAGCATCCCGCTCTTGCAGAAGCCACCGAACAAGGAACATGAGCCGTATGAAGGGAAAGAGGAAAGCCTGGAGTTTCTGTCTGGCATTCAGTCGCGGGTCACGCACACGCTTTCCGATGGCGAACTCTGTGGTGCGCTGCGTGTCATCGAGACGCCCGGGCACATGGCCGGACATCTTTCGTTTCTCGATGAGCGCGACGGGACTCTGTTTGCAGGTGATGCGTTGATCGGAGTGGGCCGACTCTCGGTGACTGGATACTCACCCTGGTACGCGGCGCTTCCGAACTTCGCAACCTGGGACAAAGCCGCAGCGGTCGCCAGCGTTCGCCGGCTGCTCGAATTCCCAATCAAGCGAATCGCCTGCGGCCATGGTCCGATCTATGAAGGGGGGCGCGAACTGCTCCAGGAGGCGCTGACACGCGCCTCTAGACAACGCTGATTGCTTGCGGCGATGCTTCGGGTTCTCCCCTGTCCTCTTCCCGCGCCGTTCGACATTCTCCAGCGGAACGGGTGGCAGGGCCGGTGCCCCCTCTGCACTTTACCCCTTCCATGAACGCCGAGCGGGTCAAGGCCAAGTGCGACCGGCATCCCCGCTACAACCCGCAGCGGGATGGAAGGGGCGGCATCAAGGGTGGGTGCTCCACCTGTTTCACCCTGCTCGACCTCCATCATGCGCGGCTCACGCTTGAAGCTGCTCACCGCGATTTCATTCGGAAGGCCGCCCCGTGGGCGCACGTTCATCCCAAGCGAGCCAAGCCGCCTTCGATCGATGAGGAACACCGACCGTAGGCGCGCCCACAACGATCGAAGCAGGGGAGAGCCGCTTCCCTCCCCTGCACCCCTCCGACTCAGAACGACATCTCACAGGTGATTTGATGGACAGGACTGAATCCATAGTGCGCAACATGCTCGCAGCCATAGAGGCGCCGCTCTACGATGTAGGCGTCCTGAACGACCGGGGGATGCTCCCGGGTCTCGACGGCATCCCGCCTCTGTGGTGCTCGAACGCCTCCCGCTCCTCAAATACCGCAATGCCCGCGGCTCGCACATCTACATCCGCCCTTCGGGCGAGCATCGCTTCACCGTGCTCGACGATCTGGACGAGACCTCACTCGCGCGACTTTCGGCAGACGGCTTCGTTCCTTGCGCCGTGGTCGAGACCAGCAGTGGAACTTTCAAGCCTGGCTCAGACACGCGACAGTCTTCCCCAAGCTTCTCGGCACCTTCGCCGCCCAGACTCTGGCATCTCGATACGGTGCCGACCCGAGTGCAGCGACTGGCGGCGATTCGGACGGCTGCCCGGCTTCACCAACTGCAAGCCGAAGTACCGCAAGCCGGAAGGGCTGTTCCCGTTCGTGCGCCTGAAGAGCCACACTGGAGAGTGACCCGACCCGCTTATCTAAGCCAGAAGCCATTGGAGATTTCGGCTTACGTGGTTCGGTTCGGCCCGTATTGACGGGCGAATTTGCGGTGAGTGTAGCTCAAGTGAGTGCCTCAAGCAACATGGATGAATAGAGATTTGCAACGTATCCCGGAGCTAGCTCCGGGATACGTTGCGAGGCGGCGCAGGTAGCCGCGAACTCCGCCGGGGTGCGGTCGTCCAGCGCCGAGTGCGGACGCTGGTGGTTGTAGTCGCGCCGCCAGAGGTACAGCTTCCGTCGTGCGTCGGCCAGGTTGAAGAACACCTCCACGTTCAGACACTCGTCGCGCAGCTTGCCGTTGAAGCTTTCGATGTAGCCGTTCTCCACTGGCCGGCCTGGCCGGATGAAGTCCAGATGCACGCCGTTGCGATAGGCCCAGTGGTCCAGCGCCTTCGAGGTGAACTCGGTGCCGTTGTCCACGGTGATGGACGCCGGCACCCCGCGCTGTAGCAGCGCCTTATCCAGCGCCGCAGCCACCTTCTCGCCGCTCAGTGTGTTGTCAGCCAGCAGCGTCACGCACTCTCGGGTGCACTGGTCGACCACCGTGAGAACGCGTATCCAGCGGCCGTCCGGCAACCGCTGCGCTACGAAGGCCATCGACCACTTCTGGTTCGGTCTCATCGCCGACCCCTGCGCCACGCGCTGCCTCTGCGCTCTCTCCTTGCGCTTCTTCGTTCTCACGATCAGACCCTCCTCGGCGTATAGCCGGTAGATGCGCTTGGCGTTGACCTCCCACCCTTCACGCTTGAGCAAGACAGTCAGCCGCCTGTAGTCGTACCGTACGCGGCTGCCGGCCAGCTCTCTCAGACGGATACGCAAGGCCTCCTGCGGGTCGCGGTGGTGCTGGTAGCGAACGGTGGCCCGATCCACTGGGATCAGGGTCGCCGCTCGGCGCTGGCTCAACTGATGAACCTGTTGTGCCCACTCCGCCAGCGCGCGCCGCGCACCAGGCCTTACAGTTTTTTTGCGACGATCTCCTGCAACACATGCCGGTCCAGGTCCAGATCGGCCACCAGCCGCTTCAGCTTCGCGTTCTCCTCGCGCAACTGCCGCAGCTCACGCAACTCGTTAAGACCCAGACCCGCGTACTTCTTCTTCCAGAGATAAAACGTCTGCTGGCTGATTCCATGCTTGCGGCAGATCTCCACCACCGTGTCCCCGGACTCCGCTTCCCGCAAGACTCGCAGAATCTCCTCTTCGCTGTGTCCACGCTTGCCCATTCCAGTTCTCCTCTCCTGTTTCCAGAGAACCACACCAGCCCAAATCCTCAACTTCAACTTGGATTAGTTTTTGGGTTTTGGGTCACCCAAGCACGTTGCGCATTTGTCCGGTATTGAAGTTCTATGAGCAAGCCTTTGGAGCCCTTGCCACTCTCCGAATTGACGTCGTAGTCGTATACATCGTGGATGCCACGATAGCCGGTATCTTTGGGGCTCTTGATGTAATCCCACTTGTCGCCATCGTTGCGCAGACGATGCTTAAAATTGGCCTTGTGGAGATCTTTTCGGAATGCGTAGAGCGCCTCTATATCCGGACAAATCAGTCGACAGCCAGCGACATCATCCATCCGCGCCAGCTCCATCTTTGGGAGGCGGTCCAGTTTGTCGAAGATCGTCCGTTTACGCTTATGGCGTTGAGCAACGGCGATGCCTTTCTTGCGAGTGCGCTGCCTAAGAATGGCCTGAAATGTATTTAGGACGGGGCGATGGGCCGCTCGCCATTGATCGATGACGCTGAGGTCGTCGAGAGAAGGTTTGCCATTACGAATTGCCGCCCCGGCACGCGAAACGCGGGATTTTGAGCCGCCAGGAAAGATATCATTTGGACCAACCATTAGTTTCTTTGCCATTAGGTAATCTTCACTTTTCATTGGAGGTTCAATAACATCGGATACCTTATACCTGAGCATGCCTTTATGGCTTTCGCCAGGGAACCAAGGCTTCAACTGGAGTTGCGGTTTATTACAGCTAGCCCTTCCCTGCGCGCGAAGGTTGCGGACTATAGGACAAAAGAAAGTAGTGTCAGAAATGTCGCGATACGCGCTCTTCTCACGCCGTGTCCGGGCCTCCATATCTGTAAAACCCAAGTTTAGCGGTTATGCAGATAGTCTTTGCACAATCATTTGGATATACGATAAAGGAAGTTATCGTACATCGAGAGCAGCGCCGGACCGAAGCCCTTTGACTCGTACCAAATCGCTGATTTCGCATGTACTCGCTCATCTCGCGCCAGACACTCTTGAGATCCGCACGCAAAACCACATGCAACAGAGACCGGCGAAGACCAGAAGGAAAAGGCCACGGTGCAGGGTCGGCGTCGTTTCAGGTACCCACAGGGGCTAACTACTAAGTCTTCCAGAGCGCGAGAAGAGCTTTACTAGTGTCACGATGAAGTGTCATTGACGCGGCACCTGCGTAGGCATTCCGCATCTCTGCAAGCTCGCTCGTCAGAACCTTTTCCCACTCCTCCGTCAATCGTTGTTCCAGAACCTTGTCTGGAGCTTCCACGTCCACATTTTCCAGGAGGGTACGTGTGTAGAGGACCTGATATTTGGTGTACAGGGTCCTCTCTGGCCGGAATGGTTGTGTGTCAAGGCGAACTGATGTGCAAGGGAACGCTCCTCCATTGACCTGCCGTCCATTTTCACCTGAAATACCTGCGTTTTCGCCTTCTTCTTGCATTCCGCGTAGACCATCTGTCGTTCATCCAGCCACGCCGTGTCGCTCTTGAAGAGAGGGATGGTGAACTCTTGAGGAATGAACCTCACGGCAACGTTGTCCGATTCTGCCGGTGTGAAGCCCGATTCCTTGACCAGGCTTTCGACAATGGTGAAGACCCGCGAAAACGGATCTGGACGGTTGTCGTGCAGAATATCGATGGCCTGCCGATGTTGTCGGTAGATCGACTCGCAAAGCTCCCTCAATTCCTAATCCGCCATAAATCGCCTTCCTAATAGATCCACGTATTGTTCAAGCACCGAGTGAACGTTGGGAGGCATGAGCACACTTTCACGCGTGAGC
>JAABUW010005182.1_pt1 | contig 17137 bp, 17 predicted proteins | sample 5560081 | NCBI WGS metagenome assembly JAABUW01 (sample SAMN10711882, study PRJNA513363) | rock metagenome | isolation source: Antarctica rocks | place: Antarctica: Victoria Land, Knobhead sud | reverse complement strand
CAACAGCCTCTACCTCCGCTACGTCGAGAAGGTGCGGGCGCGCGGCATCGGCATTCCGATCGTGCCCGGCATCGTCTGCGTCCAGAACTTCCGGCAGACCTCCAATTTCGCCCGCAAGACCGGGGCCTCGGTGCCGGATTGGCTGGGCGACCGGTTCGCCGGGCTCGAGAACGATCCGGCCACCCACCAGCTGGTGGCGGCCGGGGTGGCGGCCGAGCAGGTGCTCGACCTCGTCGACCAGGGCGTGCGCGACTTCCACTTCTACACGATGAACCGAGCCGAACTGGTCTATGCCATCTGCCGCCTGCTCGGCCTGAAGCCCGAGGACGTCCGCGCCGCGGCATGACGGACCGGGTCGGGGCCGGCCGCGGCGCGCAGGCCGGAACGCTCGCGCATTCAGCCCGTGGCGTTCAGATCCCGCGAGACATGCTGGCGCCAACGCGTCTGCAGGGCGCGGGTCGAGGTCACGTCCACGCCATGCGTCGCGCAGAGATCGCGAACGAACCCGCGCGCCAGCAGTGCGTATTCCGCGGTGCGCCAGCCGTTGTGGGCCGGCGCCATGGCGGCGAAGTCGCCCGGCGCCGTGCAATGCAGGGCCAGATGCGTGAGGCCGGGCGGCAAGCTGACCACCAGTGCGGCCCAGCCGCCCTCCAGCGCATCAGGCGCCACCGCGAGCGTGCCCCGGCAATGGTCGAGGACGGGCGCCCCAGCGGCATCCAGCGCCGCCACGGCGGCGCGATAACGGGTCGGGTCGGGCGCCCAGACGATCGAGCGCGGGAGGATCGGGATCAGCCCATGGTCCCGGGCGGTCCGAACCTGGGCGTCGAGCAGTTCGGGCAGCATGGCGGCCGCCATGTGGGCGTCGAGGTGCGTGGGGGCGAGCCCGGCCGCGAGGACCCGCTCGACCTGGGCCCGCATCTCGGCTTCCGCGGCTTCGGGCACCAGGTGTCGGCGCAGGCTCGAGACGTCGCGCCAGAAATAGCCCTCGGGGTCGATCAGGCCCGATGCGCGGCTCACGGTGGAGATCGGCGCCCAGCGGCACGCGTCCCACTCGCTCGTCAAGGTCAGGTGAACGCCGATGTCGAGCGACGGATCGACGGCGGCGGCCTCGGCGATCTCGCGGAACCACGGGCCCGGCACCATGACGGACCCACAAGTGACGGCCCCGCGCCGGGCGAGATCGAGGAACGCCACGTTGGCGCCATGGCTCGCCCCGAGATCGTCGACATGGGGCACCACCGAACGGGCGCCGGGCGGCGCGGCGGCCAGCACGGATGCGGCGGCTTCGTCATCGTCGGACGGTCTCGGCATGGTGCGCAACTCCGGGGCGGTTGCGGACGAGGATCGTCGGTGGATCGAGCCGCCGGCCATCGACGCAGGGGAATCGGGTGAAGGAATCGTGCGGCGATGAGGCTTGCGAGAAATCGCACGGCGGATCGGGATCATCGGCGGCAATGGCTGGCTCGGCAACGCAATAGCCTCGGCCGCCGTCACCGCCGGAACGATCGACCCGGCACGCCTGACTCTGTCGGGGCGCTCGGTCGACCCTGACGCCACGGCCACCGCGGGCGCCTACCTGACCAAGGACAACGCCGAGCTCGTCGAACGCTCCGACGTCGTGATTCTCTCAGTCCGCCCGGACCAGTTTCCCGCCGTGGACATCGACGCATCCGGGAAGCTCGTCACCTCGGTCATGGCCGGCGTGCCGATGCGGATGCTCGCCGAGCGGGCAGGCACCGAGCAGGTCGTGCGTTCCATCCCCAACGCGGCCGCAGGCATCGGCAGGTCGTTCACGCCGTGGTTCGCGGGACCTTCGGTGTCGGATGACGACAAGTGGCTGGTGCAGGCCCTCTTCGAAGCCTGCGGGGACGCTGCCGAGGTCCCGCAGGAGAGCCACCTGCAATCGAGCCGGCGAAAGATGGGCAATGCCGCGGATCGAGACAAGGTTCACTATCGCAAGCTACACCAATCGATCCTGCGACTCCCTGATCACCCGCCGCTGTTCCTGCACGGCGGTCGTTTCACCTCGAGGTTGACGATACAAGCGCGACATCGGGTTCAGGACAGCGGACACCATCCCGAGCAACCTGGGGATGGAGAAGACTGCGCCCCAGCGTCCCCAGGCAGGGATCTCCTTCGCCCTGCAAACGGCCACCGACAAGGGCCACTGCGGTCAACAAATCTTAGCCGCTCGGTAGCTAAAAGGGCCTTGCGGAGTTAATCCTAAGAAGGGCCGGCCCTCTGCCGAACCGTCGGCGCGCTGATCTTGACGCGTGAGCTTTTTGGAGATTTTTGTATGCAACTTCCCAGGGGAGCGACGGTCGCCGTTGCGGATGGAGAAAAGGTAAACCTGTTTCGCAACACGGGCGACGAAGGCAGTCCGAAGTTGGCGGCGCTGCCCGGACCGGATATCGAAAGCGACAACAAGGGATCCGGCGGGCGACATCATAGCAGTTCCGCCAACCCGGATGCCAGCCAAGTCGCCGAGGATAGTTTTTCGGTTGGGATCGCTGAATTCCTCAATCGGCAGGTACTGGAAGGCAAGATTGCTCACCTTGTTGTCATCGCGGCGCCGCGAACGCTTGGCGAGTTGCGCAAGCACTACCACAAGAGTTTGTCCGCCACGCTTGTGGGTGAGATTGCCAAAGATCTTACGGGCCATTCAGTCCATGATATCGAAAAGGCCATTGCGGCGAACTGAGTGCACGTGAGCAGCGACTACCACGCCCGTCCCGGATGCCTCCGGTGTGAGATGGGCAATAAGCTGGGGCAGCATGACACTGGGGCGCTTGCCTTCGCTCCACCGCAGCCTGAGCAACCCCGACAGCTGCGGCGATAGCGTCGCGTTGCCGTCCTCGCGGCCTTTCCCCGGTCGACCCGAATCAGACGAGACCGGAGAGATCACCATGGAACTGATCCGCACGAACGATGTGCAAAGGGGCCCGATCGGGCCCCTTTGCACATCACCGCACACCCTCATCAATGGCCTGCTTTTACTCCGCCCCGCTGGCCTGGAATTGCGCCGCCGTTGACACCTTCGAACCTCGCTCGACGACACGGAACGCGCACACGCGGATCCTATCATCCCAAGGCGCCAGCAGCCATGAAGCCGCCGTCGATCGGGATGGTGGCGCCGGTGATGTAGTCCGAGCGTTCGGACGCCAGGAACGACACGATCGATGCGATCTCCTCCGGGGCGCCATAGCGTTTCATCGGAATAGCCGCAGTATAGGCGCGGCGGAACGCCTCCGAATGCAACACCTTGGTCAACGGAGTGTCGACCGGTCCCGGCGCCACAGCATTGGCCGTGATGCCGTGATCGGCGAGTGCGCTCGCGATCTGCCGCGTTAAGCCGATCACGGCGGCCTTGGAAGTGCCGTAGGCGGTGCGTCCGATCCCCACCGAGCGCATCCCCGCGACGGAAGCGATATTGATGATGCGACCCCAGCGTCGCGGCACCATCAGGCGCGCGGCGTGCTGCGCGCACAGCAGGGTGCCGGTGACGTTCACGGCCATGGTCGTCAGGAAGCCGTCCAGAGGAAAGTCGAGAAAGGGGAACGTCCTCGCCACGCCCGCATTGTTGACCACCACGTCGCAGCGGCCGTACCGTTCCGCGACCTGCCCGAAGGCGGCGGCGATCGAATCCGCGTTCGACACGTCGAGTTTCAGCGACTCGGCGGACAATCCCCTGTCGCGAAGTGCCGCGGCGGTCCGCGCGGCTTCGGCTTCGTCCAGGTCGGATACCAGGACGGTGAGGCCATCCGCCGCCAGCTGTCCGGCGATGGCCCGCCCGATGCCCATCGCGGCGCCGGTGACGACCGCGATCTTGGTGTCAGTGGTGTTCGACATCTGCCTCTCCGAATGGATCCTGTTGCGTCGGTTTGATCGCCGATGCGTCGTGACGAGACCGCCGGGCTTCACACCGGCATGAGGTCGTAGCCCGCGCGCGGGAAGTGTACATGCAGGGTTCCGACGCCTGGGTCGGCCCGGCGGATTTATTGCCCACGCCGCGGGCGCGGGCATTTGTCGTGATCTTCATGACGTTTCCTCTCGAATGGACCGGCGCGGAACTGTCCGAACCGGCTGGATCGTGTGCTTCGACGAATTCTACTGTCCGTCTTGTCCGGCATGTTGCCAGTGCGTGCCGAGGCGACGGTCTGGATCTAGCGTGAAGCGTCGACCCCAATCGAGGTGCGTCTTCATGCTGGAATTGGCCTTCTCCGCATCACCGGCGCGGACCGCCTCGAAGATGCTGCGGTGCTGGGCTGCGTTGACGGCGAGCCGTTCCGGATGGGCGCCGTGCATGCGCCGCGCGAGGCGGAACATCTTGTCTCGGAGGCGTCGGAGAGCGTGCTCCATCTCGACGTTGCCGTGGAATTCGGCCAGCGCCGTATGAAAATCCAGATCGAGCTGTTTGGCATTCGTGTGCGTCTCCACAGCCCTCGCGGTTTCGGCCCAATCTCGCCGACCGCGAGAATGCTGCGCAACCCTCAGTCGCGCCATCGCGAGGGTTGATCAAATTTCACCGAAGTGACCGACGTTATTCAGTTTGATCCAGCTCGCCGGGGCGCTAGCTTCCGCGACAACGCCCGTCAGCGGCGGAGGGAGAGAAACGCCGTGCGCCAATCAGACCTGATTCTGCACCACTATCCGTTGTCGACCTATTCCGAAAAGGTGCGGCTGGCTCTTGGGTTGAAGACACTCGACTATAACGAGGTTATCACGCCGATCGCCATGCCGAAGCCGGATCTCATCCCGCTCACCGGTGGCTATCGTCGAGCGCCCGTGATGCAGATCGGAGCCGACATCTATTGCGACACCCAGCTGATCTTGCGTAAGCTGGAGGCGTTGCATCCCGAGCCGACCCTCTTCCCAGGCGGCTGCGAGGGTGAGGCGACCGCGATCGCCTGGTGGGCCGAACGCTACATCTTCATGCCGGCGCTCGGGTTCGTGGCCAACGTCAACAACGATCTGTTCAAGCCGGACTTCGTGGCCGAGCGGAAAGAGTTCGGCTTCATCCTCGGCAAGGAGGACGTCCGGCCGCAGTTCGGACGGCACGTGCAGCAGCTCGTGGCGAATCTCGGCTGGTTCGTGACCATGCTGAAGGACGGGCGACCGTTCATGCTTGGCGACCAGGTGAGCGCAGCCGATCTCGCGGCCTATCCGACGATCTGGTTTCTGTGCCTGTACGGCGGTGCCCAGGCTGAACGCATGCTGCCGGTCGCGCCCTTGCGCGGCTGGTACGAACGGGTAACCGCGATCGGCTATGGCACGCCGACCGAGATCGCCAGCTCCGCAGCCCTCGACATCGCGCGCGACGCCTCGCCGGCGGCGGTCGACCTTTCCGCAAACGGCGATCCGTCGGGCATCGAGGACGGGACGCCTGTGACGGTGACGCCGGACGATACGGGACGCGACCCCGTCGCGGGCACGCTCGTGGCGGCGAGCGACCAGGAGGTCGTGATCCGGCGTACGGACGACCGCGTCGGCGATGTGCACCTGCATTTCCCGCGCGCCGGATACGATGTCGTGCCGGTCTGATGGATAATCCCGGAGGAAAAGCATCGATATGAGCGTGGAACTGGCCGGTGCGCGGGTGATCGTCAGCGGGGCCGCGGGCGGCGTCGGCAAGGCGACGATCGACAAGCTTCTGGCGTGCGGGGCGCGCGTCTGCGCAACCGATATAGATCCCGCCGTCACCCAACACGCCCGACAGGGAAGCCGAGGCGAGGTTGTCATCATCGTGGCCGACGTCACGAAGAGTGCGGACGTCGACCGCCATCTTCGCTTGCGCCGAAGCGGAAGCCTTCATCGGGAAAGGACCAACCATGCGGATCGGTTTCATCGGGCTCGGCTCCATGGGGACGCCGATGGCGCGCAACTTGGTCAGGGCCGGCTTCGATGTCGCGGGCTTCGACACCAACCCCAAGGCGCTGACGGCGCTTGAAGCCAGTGGAGGCCGGCCGGCGTCCTCCGCGGCTGACGCGGCGCAGGGGGTCGATGCCCTCGTGCTCATGGTGGTCAACGCCGCCCAGGCCGAAGCCGTGCTCTTCGCCGCGGGTGCGCTCGATGCCTTGCCGCCTCATGGCGTGGTGATGCTCATGCCGACGTGCGCACCCGGCGCCGTGACGGCGCTGGCTGTCCGCGTGGGCGAGACCGGCCGGAGATTCGTGGACTGCCCGGTGTCGGGCGGCACCAAAGGCGCGGAAGGCGCGACCCTCACGATCATGGCGGCCGCCGACCACGCCACCTTTGCCAAGATGCGGCCGATCCTCGATGCCATGGGCGACAAGGTGTTCCACGTCGGCGCCGAGGCGGGCCAGGGCGCGGTGGTCAAGACCGTGAACCAGCTTCTATGCGGCGTGCATATCGCGGCTGCGGCGGAAGGGCTCGCCCTGGCCACCAAGGTCGGCGTAGACCCCGACGTCATTCTCCAGATACTGGGGGGATCGTCCGCCGCGAGTTGGATGCTGAACGACCGTGGCCCGCGCATGGTCCAGGCCGACCCGCCCGTGTCGAGCGCGGTCGACATCTTCGTCAAGGATCTCGGCATCGTTCTCGAAGCCGGGCGCGAAAGCAAGGCGGCGTTGCCGCTCGCGGCGGCGGCCCATCAGATGTTCCTCGCCAGCAGCGGCCGCGGCGACGGCGCCGCCGACGACAGCCAGGTCATCCGGTCCTATGCGGTCCTGAACGGCACCCGAAAGCCCGATTGAGCCCGAGGAGACTCGTCGCGACGCGATCGGCACCAGCAACCTCTCTACGCCAGAAACGCCTGCACGCTCGACAATTTTGTTCGGACCGGCGGAAGCTTTGTGCGCGCCCTTCGGCCGCCGAACACGAGCAATGTCCGCGAACTCTCGGACAAACGTAAAAAGTATGGCGACGGCATTGAAGAAATGACTGGACGTCTCTGTTTCAATCTTGCAGAATTGTGGCGTTCGCGACAACTCCGAACGCCTGCACGATGAGCAATTGCGTCGCAGAGCTAAGACAGGGTGGAGGAAACGATGAAGAGCTTGACCAGGCGCACACTTCTGGCTGCCACGGCGGCGGCGTTCACCGGGATGCTGATGGTTCCGGCCGGCCATGCCGCGGACAAGAAGCTGATCGCCTTCGTGGTGAATGTCCCGGCCGACTTTTGGGTGATCGCCCGCCGCGGCCTCGAGAAGGCTGCCGCCGAGTTGCCGAACTACGACGTCCAGATGTATGTGCCGGGCGAGATGTCGGCCGCCGCGCAGAAGCGCGTTATGGAAGACCTGCTGGCCAAGAACGTCGCCGCCATGACGATCAGCCCGGTTAACCCGGACAATTCGACCGAGATTCTGAACCAGGTCGCGGCCAAGGCCGCCCTGTTCACCGTCGACGGTGACGCGCCGAAGTCGAACCGCATCATGTACATCGGCACCGACAACACGGCGGCCGGCCGCTCGCATGGCGAACTGATCAAGAAGGCGCTGCCCAACGGCGGCAAGATCATGCTTTTCGTCGGCACCATGGACGCGGCCAATTCCCAGGAGCGCGTGAAGGGCATCAAGGAAGTGCTGGCCGGCACCAAGATCGAGATCATCGACATCCGCACCGACGGCGGCGACCAGGCCAAAGCCAAGGCCAACGTCGAGGATACGCTGACCAAATACCCGAACATCGACCTCCTGTCGGGCCTCTGGGCCTACAACACGCCCCAGATCTACAACGCCGTGAAGGCCGCCGGAAAGGAAGGCAAGGTCAAGATCGTCGGCTTCGACGAGGACCAGCAGACCCTGAAGGGCATCTCGGAAGGTGTGATCGAAGCGACCGTCGTGCAGCAGCCCTACGAGTTCGGCTACCAGTCGGTGAAAGAGCTGGCCAAATACGTGGAAGGCGACCGGTCCATGGTGCCGGCCAACAAGCAGCAGATCATTCCGACCAAGGTGATCGACAAATCGAACGTGAAAGAGTTCGCCGCCTCTGTCCGCGAGATGCTGAAGAAATAGACGATCAAGGCTTGCACCGGCCGGCTCGGCTCAGGTGCCGGCACCGTCATCCCTTTCTGGGAAGGCAGTACCGGTTCTTGAACGCTCTGCCAAAGAGGACTGGAAGCCTGTGCAAGACATCCGCCGCAGGGTTCCCTTCCCCCCGCTTGCGGGGAGAAGGTGGCCGATAGACCGGATGAGTGGTCGGCTGCCCAAGCGTCCCTCATCGGCGCTTCGCGCACCTTCTCCCCACAAAACAGGGCGAAGGGATCTTGATCGAAGCTCAGTCTTAGCCTCGACATGTCACTCGCAACGCGGGTCAGTCTAAGGTGTATCCTGCATCCTAGCCGCCTCGCATCCGACGAACTGGTCGACGTCGTTGTTGGAAATGCCGGATCGGCACGCCGGCCCGACCAACGTCTGCCCGCACTGAACTGGCCATGTCCGAAGCCATTCTCGAACTCCGCTCCATCGCCAAGACCTATCCGGGCGTTGTCGCGCTCGACGACGTGAGCCTGTCGCTCGCCCGCGGCGAGGTGCTGGGGCTCATCGGCGAGAACGGCGCCGGCAAATCGACCATGATGAAGATCCTCGGCGGCGTCGTGGCCCCGTCGGCCGGCGCGATCGTGATCGACGGGACGGCGCACGCGGCCTTGACCGTGACCGAGGCCACCCGGGCCGGCATCGCCTTCGTGCATCAGGAACTCAACCTCTTCGAGAACCTGGATGTCGCGGCCAATGTCTTCATCGGGCGTGAGCCGGGCCGCGGCGGCTTCCTCCACCTCGTCGACGAGCGAGCCATGCATGCGCGGGTCACGCCGATCCTGAAGCGCCTCGGCGTCGAGTTCGGGCCGGACGAGATGGTCGAGAACCTGTCGATCGCCGAACGCCAGATGGTCGAGATCGCCAAGGCGCTATCGTTCGACGCGCGCATCATCATCATGGACGAGCCGACCTCGAGCCTGACGCTTACCGAGACGGACCGACTGCTCGAGGTGATCGCCGACCTCCGCCGGCACGGAGTGTCGGTGATCTACATCTCGCACCGGCTCGCCGAGGTGAAGACCTGCTGCGACCGCGCCGTCGTGCTTCGCGACGGGCGTTTCGTGGGCGCCCTCGCCAAGCACGAACTGACCCACGCCGCCATGGTGCGGCTGATGATCGGGCGGGACCTGAAATCCATCTACATCCCGCCCAAAACCACGCCGCGGCCGACGGGCCTCGCGGTCGAGGATCTCGTGACCGACGCCTTTCCGGACAGGTCGGTGTCGCTGTCGATCCGCTTCGGCGAGATTTTGGGGCTCGCGGGCCTGATTGGCTCCGGCCGCACGAGCCTGGCCCAGACCATCTTCGGCGTGCAGCCCCCGCTCGGCGGCACCATCACGCTCGACGGGGCGCCCATCACGGTCAGGACGGCGCGCGACGCCATCGCCAAGGGCATCTACCTGATCCCCGAGGACCGCAAGCGCACCGGACTCGTGCTCGATCTGTCGATCGTCGAGAACATCTCGCTCGCGGACCTCGCGACCTACACGCGCGGCACGCTCATCGCGGGCGGGCGCGAACACAAGGCGGCCGAAGTCCAGAGCCGCAGCCTCAGCATCAAGGCGCCCTCGGTCGACACGCCCGCCGTCACCCTGTCGGGCGGCAACCAGCAGAAGGTCGTGCTCGGCAAGTGGCTGTCGATGCGCCCCAAGGCGATCATCTTCGACGAGCCGACCCGCGGGGTCGACGTCGGCGCCAAGGCCGAGATCTACGCCATCATGCGGACGCTCGCCGATGCCGGCGTCGCCATCCTGATGATCTCGAGCGACATGGAAGAGGTGATCGGCGTCAGCGACCGCATCGCGGTGATGCACGAAGGCCGGATCAGCGGCTTCCTGGAGCGTCGGGACTTTTCCGAACACAACGTCCTGATGCTCGCCGTCGGGCAAACCCCACACGAGGATACCGTCGCCCATGCTTAAGAAGGAGCTTGGCCTCGCCCTGCTGATCCTGGTGATCGGCGGCGTCACGGCGGCCATCAACCCGCAGTTCGTGTCCCAGGTCAATCTGATGAACCTGGCCAACCAGATCGGCCTCTTCGGGTTGTTTGCGCTCGGCGAGGGGCTCATCATCATCACGGGCGGCATCGACCTGTCGATCGGCTCGATGCTGGCGCTGCTCGGCGTGATCTTCCTCGACCTTTTGGTGAACCACGAGCTCGGCTGGCCGCTGGCGCTGTTGATCACGCTCGCGGGCGGCGCTGTGCTCGGCGCCGTTCATGGCACGCTGATCACCCGCCTGAAGCTTCAGCCCTTCGTGGTGACCTTGTGCGGCCTGCTGCTCTATCGCGGGATCGCCCGCTGGTACACGGCCGACTCGACCCAAGGGTTCGGCTACGCCACAGACTATGAGGGGCTCGAATGGCTGACGTCAGGGCGCACGTTCAACATCCCCCACACGCTGATCTTCCTGCTGATCGTCGCCGCAATCATGTCGGTGCTGCTGCACAAGTCGATGTTCGGCCGCTATCTCTTCGCGGTCGGAAAGAACGAGGAGGCGGCGCGCTTCTCCGGCATCGCCACGTCGCGCGTCATCACGGCGGCCTATGTGGTGGGCGGGCTTCTGGCCGGCCTGTCTTCCGTGTTCTTCGTCTTCTACACCCAGTCGGTCTCGCCCTCGGCACACGGTAACTTCTACGAGCTCTATGCCATCGCGGCGGCGGTGCTCGGCGGCTGTTCGCTGCGCGGCGGGGAGGGCTCGATCATCGGCATCGTGCTCGGCATGGTGCTGCTTCAGGTGCTGCAGAACCTCGTCAACATCCTGGGCATCCCGTCCTCGCTCAACTTCGCGGTGATGGGGGCCGTGATCATGCTCGGCGTCATCGCCGACCGGCAGTTGCAGCGGCGCCGGCAGTCCCAGCTCGCCCAGGCGAGCGCCGAGGCGCGGAGGCATGCGCGTCGCTCGGCCGGCGTGCCGGCCTGATGGCGCAGGATCACGACCGACCGGCGTCGCCGGTCGACCCACGCCGCAACAGCCGGCGTCTCCTCGAGGGTGCCGATCGCGCGGTGGCACGTGAAGCCGTCGACCGCGGCCCCATCGCAGCGCTGCGCGACGGCGACCTGATCACGATCGACGTCGAGACCCGCCGGCTGGAGGTCGCGCTGACGCCCCACGAGATCGCGGCCCGCCTCGCGGACTGGCAGCCGCCGCCGCCCCGCTACACGACGGGGGTTCTCGCCAAATATGCGCGGCTCGTGACCGATGCGTCGCAGGGGGCGGTGACCGATGCCTAACGCCCTGCCGGTAAGGCATGCGCCGATGAAACCCGGTCTTTCAACGCGCCAGGTCCTCGGGATCTGGAGGCGCAACGTCGGTGCCCTGAAGGTGGCAGCCGTCCAGCGACGCGGCCGCAGCGACGCGGCGCGTGCTCGACATGGTTGCGACCGAGCGCATTCCCGTCGCCGGCGTCCACCTCGACTTGCTTCGGCCACGTGGACGCGCGATCCGGCGGCGGTTTCGCCTACGCGCCGGACATTTGGACGTCGACGCTCTGTACCAGGGCTCCGCCCCTTATTTCGGCATCTCCGCCCGCCCACTCCCCGCGGCCGCATAGGCGGCCTCGGCCACCGCATAGGTCTTGAGGTTGTCGGCCCCGCTCGTGTCGGCGTCACGGCTCGCGCGCCACGCCGCTATGATGGCGCGCTGGGTCAGCAGCACGCTTTCCTGGGCGACGTGCCAGGGTTCGGCGGTCCAGGGGAGGAGCGGCGAGCCGACGGTGCGCTCGGTCACTGTGCCGGCGGCCGTCACCACCATGCGGAAATCCTCGTGCAGCTTGATCGAGCCGCGCTCGCCTTCGATCGTCACGAGGGTCTGCGGGAACGGGTCCGGGATCTGCCGCGCCTCGTAGGTGGTCTCGGCGAGGCTGACGGCACCGGCGGTGTGGCGCAGCAGCATGGTCGCCGTGTCCTCGCCGACGTTCTTCGCGTTGCGCCGTTGGGTCTCGCAGGACACATGCGCGACCTCGCCCATGAAGAATCGCGCGAGGTCGAGGACGTGGACGCCGGTATCGAGGATCGCGAAGCGCGTCTCGTCGTGGAAGTAGGGCTGGGTCCGGTAGACGTCGAATCCCGTGCGGAAAGCGAAGCGGCCCCAGGTCGCCTGCCCGATCACGCCGGAGTCGAGCGTCTCGCGCACGCGCAGCATCGGGGTCTGGTAACGGAAATTCTCGTGCACAGCGAGCGGCACGCCGGCCTCGGCGGCGGCCCGGACCATGGCGACGCAGGCCTCCCAGGTCGGCGCGAACGGTTTTTGCACGATGGTGCGGATGCCGTGCCGGAGGGCGAGCATCACCAGGTCCTCGTGGGTCTCCATCCGGGTCGCGATGTCGACGAAGTCGAGCTGCTCGGTGGCGAAGAGCGCGGCGGGATCGGTGTAGTGCCGCGGTATGCCGAAGCTCTCCGCCGCCGCCTTCGCCTTGCTCGGATCGATGTCGCAGACGGCGACGAGGTCGACGCCGTCCGCCCGCATGTCCCGCCAGGCGTTCAGGTGGTTCTGGGCGAAGAACCCGCACCCGATCAAGGCGCCGCGCATGATGGTCTCCTCAGTCTCGTTCACGTCCGCAAAGGCCCAGCGGCCGTCAGACGTCAGATCGACGTCGCCCCGAGCTGCTTCAGCAGGCCGAGCGTATCGACCATAGCCCAATGCTCGACGAGCTTGCCGTCTTGCAGGCGGAAGAGGTCGAAAACCTCGACGTCGATGGCGTTGCCGGTCGGCTTGTGGCCGAAGAACTCACCCTTGTGGGTGCCGCGGAAGCGGAGGCAGACCAGAACCTTGTCGTCATCCGCCATGACGATGTGGATCGGCAGGTTGAGGTCGGGCACAGCGCTCAGGAGCACGTCGTGGTGGTGCTGCAATCCGGGCGGCCCGACGACCTCGTAGGGCAGCCCCGGATCGTGCCGCTTGAAGGCGGGCAGGACGTTGGCCTCCCACCACGCCTTGTCGCCCTTCACGAAGGCGTCGAAATATTCGAGCGCGATGCGCTTGTCGCGGTCCTTGTCGCCCATCGTTTCCTCTCTTTCGATCAGCCGGCCGTCGCGGCGAGCTTGCGAAACGCCGGCTGCCCTGTGCCAGCGGTCAGGCCGCCATCGACCACGAGGTTCGAACCCGTGATGTAGGAGGCGTCGTCGGAAGCCAGGAACGCGATGGCGGCCGCCATCTCGTCCGACGTGCCCATGCGGCCCATCGGCAGCCGGTCGTCGAAGCCCTGCATGATGGCCGGAATCTTCTGCATCCACGCGGTCGAACCGGTCTCGGTGACGCCAGGGCAGATGGCATTGACCCGGATGCCGTCGGACGCGTGGTCGATCGCCATGGCGCGGGTGAGATTGCAGACGCCGCCCTTTGCGGCATTGTAGGCCGCGAAGCCGACATCGGCCACGAGACCGGATATCGAGGCGGTGTTCACGATGTTGCCGCGCCGGGCGATGAGATGAGGCAGCGCCGCCCGGCTCGCGTAGAACACGGACGAGAGCGTCGTCGCGATCACTCGGTCCCAGGTCTCGGGAGTGATCTCGGTCACATAGCCGAAGGCGCCGACGCCCGCATTGTTGACCAGCACATCAAGGCCGCCGAAGGCTGCTACGGTGTCGGCCACGAGCGCCTCGATCTCGGCGGCTTTCGACACGTCGACGCGCGCCGTGCGCAGCCGCTCGCGCGGCAGGTCGAGGACGCGCCCATGCTCCTCTAGGGTGGCGAGGTCGATGTCGGACAACGATAGGATCGCGCCTTCGGCCGCAAAGCGGCGAGTGGCCGCCAAGCCGATGCCCGATGCAGCCGCCGTGACGATGACGACCTTGTTGGCGAAACGGGACATGACAAACCTCAGACGAAACCGAAATACTCGCGCAGCCGGGCGACGGCCGCGACCGCAATCAGCGTGCCGCCCCAGATGGCCAGGGTCAGGAACTGGCTGAAATTGAGGAGGTTGAAGGCCGTCGAGATCAGCTGGAGGATCACCAGCGCGAAGACGAGCCCCACGACCTTGCCGAAGCCGCCCGACGGTGACACTCCGCCGAGCACTGCGGCCAGGATGGTGACGAGGAGATAGCTTTCACCGTAGGCCGCGTTGGCCGAGTTGAAGCGGGCCATCATCACGATGCCCGCGATGCCGGCGAGAAAGCTCGAGGCCATGTAGACCTTGACCAGCATGCGCCGGGTATCGACGCCCGAGTAGCGGGTTGCCGCCTCGTTCGAGCCCAGCATGTGCAGGATCTGACCGAAGGGCGTCCTGTTCAGGATCAGCGCCATGAAGGCCGCCACCGCGACGAAGATCAGCACCACCACGGGGATGCCGACCACCGAGCCGTTGCCCACGAAGACGATCGGCGACGGAAAGCTCGACAGCACGTCGCCGTGGGTCAGCCCGATGCTGATGCCCTTTATCAGCGTCATGGCCCCGAGCGTCGTGAGGATCGGCGACACTTCGAGGTAGGCGATGATGAAGCCGTTGACCGCGCCGATCAGCAGCGCCAGGGCCAAGCCGGCCGCGATGGCCGCGACCTGCGCCGCACCCCAGGCGAAGCCGGGGTCGGTGGGGACGATCGCCCCGAACAGGAACGCGATCGTCAGCGCCACAACGTTGGCCGTGGCGATGATCGACAGGTCGAGGCCGCCCGACAGCAGCGGCACCATCATGGCAAGCGACAGGAGGCCGAGCTCCGGCAACTGGAACGCCATGGACCGGAGCGACGCGCCGCTGAACAGCCGCTCGCCCAGAAGCAGGCCGAAGACCACCAGCAGCGCTACGAGAAGAACGATCAGCCGCCGGTTGACCGGCCCAATGCGCGGCGCCAAATTCTTCAGCATCGGCGTGGAGGTCGAGGGGCTCAAGCGGTGGCTCCGATCACGCGCCGCGTGGCGCTTCGCTGCCGGCGCCGTTCCCAGGCGATCATGGTGACGGCGAGGAGAAACACCGCACCGGTGAAGCAGTCGGCCCAGAAGGACGAGACGCCGAGCAGGATGAGGCCATTCTGCAAAATGGCCAGCAGCGCGAGACCAAGCGCCGTGCCAAGCACCGTGCCGACGCCGCCCGTGAGGCTCGCGCCGCCCAGCACCACGGCAGCGAGAACATCGAGTTCGCGGCCGACCAGCATGTTGGGCACGACCGAGCCAGAGACCTGCGCCTGCACGAGCGACGCGAGCCCTGCCGAGAAGCCCATGAAGCCATAGGCCACCATGTTGAGGCGCATGATGTTGAAGCCTACCCGCTTGGCGGCCTCGGGGTTGCCGCCGAGCGCGCGTAACTGCCGGCCGACGCTGGTCCGGTTCAGCAGGATCCAGCTCAACAGGAAGCTGAGCACGAGGCCGAGCATCTGCATGTTGATGATGTACGGATTGCCATGGGCGTCCGTGCCCACCACCCAGGCCAGCCCGTCGAGATACCAGCCGGGTAGCGTGTTGATCGGGTTGCCGCCACTCAGGAACATCAGGGCGCCGTAGTAGACGTTCAGCATTGCGACGGTGACGATGATGCTGGCGATGCGCAGGGTGGTCACCAGGACCGCATTGAGGATGCCGAGCAGCGTGCCGGTGCCGAGCGCCACCGCGAAAAGCCCGAACCAACCGATGTCGTACCGGCTCGCAGCTGCGACCGCGAGGTATTGCGCGATCGAGGCAACGGCCGTGAACGAGATGTCGATCCCGCCCGCGACCAGCACGACCACGAGGCCCGCAGCCAGCATGCCGGAGAATGCGTAGGAGGTGAGGAGGTCGATGCCGTTCTGCACCGACAGGAAGTTGCGCGTGGTGAGCGATAGGATGATCGCGAGGGCGACCGTGACCGCGAGCAGGCGGCCTTCGTGCGTCCGGGCGAAGCGGCGGACCCGCTCAGGCATCGACCGCCTCCCGCAGCGTGTCTTCCGTGATGTCGATCGGCCGGTACTCGCCGATGATGCGGCCATCGCGCATCACCAGCACCCGGTGCGCGTGGCAGAAGACTTCCGGGATCTCGTCGGAGATCATGATCACCGCGGGCCCGTCGGCGGCGAACTGGCGGACGATCCGGTAGATGCCGTCCTTGGCGTTGATGTCCACACCCACGGTCGGGCTGTCGAGGATGAGGAGGCTGGGCTTCGTCGCAAGCCACTTTGCCAGCACGACGCGCTGCTGGTTGCCGCCCGACAGCGTGCCGACCGGGTTGTCGGGACTGGCGACCTTGATGCCGAGATCGTCGATCCAGCGGCGCACCGCGCCGTCGCGGCGCTCGGTCTCGACGAGGCCGTAGCGGTCAGACAAGCCGTCGAGGACCGGGAGGACGATGTTGGACGCGATCGGCTGCGGCATCACCAGCCCAAGCGACAGCCGGTCCTCGGACACGTAGGCGATGCCGTTCTCGATGGCGTCCCGGTTGGAGCGGAGCCGCACGGGCCTGCCGTGCATGCGGATCTCGCCCGTGTCGGGCGGGTTCATGCCGAACAGGGACAGGGCCAATTCCGTGCGCCCGGACCCGAGCCGTCCCGTGATGCCCAGGATCTCGCCTTTGCGAACCGACAGGGAGACGTCATCGAAGTCGCCGGCACGCGACAGGTTCCTGACGTCGAGCACGGCAGGCGCGCCGTCGAAGCTCGCCGCCATCGGCTTGTGGTTGAAGGTCTTGCCGGTCATGAGCTCAACCAGCCGGCGGTCGGTCATGCCGGCCGCCTCGAAGGTGCCGACCTTCTCCCCGTTGCGCAGCACCGTCACGCGTTCGGCGATCTCAAGCACCTCGTCGAGCCGATGGCTGACGAACACCACCGCAACCGACCGCCGCTTCAGTTCGAGCGTGAGGGCCAGGAGCGCGTCGACCTCGTGCCGGGTCAGCGAGGCCGTGGGCTCGTCCATGATGACGAGACGCGCATCGTTGGCGATGGCGCGGCAGATGGCGACAAGCTGGCGCTGGGCGATCGACAGGTCTGCCAAGTAGGCCGACGGATCGAGCGATACGCCGATGCGGTCCATCGCGGCCTGGGCGGTCTGCCGGATCACTTTCCAGCGCAGCAGATGGAGGCCGTGGTGCTGCTCGACCGCGATGTTCTCGGCGACCGTGAGGTTGGGAAACAGCGACAGGTCCTGGTAGATCACCTGGATGCCGCGCCGGATGCTCTCGGCTGGCGTCAGGTGCGAACAGGCCTGCCCGTCGATCAGGATCTGCCCGCCGGTCTCCG
>JAABUW010005181.1_pt1 | contig 17137 bp, 19 predicted proteins | sample 5560081 | NCBI WGS metagenome assembly JAABUW01 (sample SAMN10711882, study PRJNA513363) | rock metagenome | isolation source: Antarctica rocks | place: Antarctica: Victoria Land, Knobhead sud | reverse complement strand
GTGGTGCTGCCCACGTGGGCAGCACCACATCCGCTATCTTTGCATCATTCAAGCAGCTCAGGTTATTTCTGCCGTAGTCCCGATGTCCGCATTACAAAAATTCCTCTATCTGCCCATGCGCATCCAGCTGAGACACGAGCAACTCTCCAACTTTGGGGCGTAGCGGCACTGGCGTTGCACCATGTCTATGTATGAGCCGCTGACGCTGCTGTGGCTGCTCGTCGAGTTCCTCCCAGACGCCCATGTGACGTGCTTGATCGTCGCACTGTGGCTCTGACACGGTGCTTCCATCCAAGATCGGAGCTGGCATGTCAGCGGGGACGACTCTTGGAAATTTTGCAAGCGGCAGACTCGGCTGTGCTCTGTGCCTGGCCTTGCGTGCATGGCAGCGGTAGGCTGCTGTCCCTTCGTGTTTGAACAATAGCCATCATTAGCTTGTATCTTGCCTGCGTTTTGAAATGAATATCTGTGACGTTATGAACCACAGCGATTACAACTATTGCTGCAAGATCTCCCTCCAACATAGATCATTCCAATCAACTGCTGGCTAAACTGGTAACCTTTCAAGCATAGCCTCATTGGACAATCAACACTGCTCATGGAATTCGTGGAACTCTTGGGTTGATGTAATACCACAGCGAGGCAACTTGTGTAATTACTTATCAGCTGTCTTCGCCTCTACTCGCCACGGGCGGCCATGTGTGTTCTTGAACGCCAGCGAGGCCTCTCCTTCGGGGTGGGCAAACATGCAATTATCCCCTCTGCGGCATGACCCTCTCTGTCCATTCCACCACACGCACCCGTGGTGTCGTGGACATCGCTGAAACTCGTAGTCCAGAAGCGCCGCTGCTGCTGCATGAGCATAGCCATGGGCGGCGGCGGCGGCAGCGACAGATTTCCCGTCAGCAGCGGCATCGATGCCTGTGTATGTTGCTGTGTATGACCTTGATAGGCCTGCGCTGCGTCTGTTCGTTTGGTGCCAAGCTGCGGTCGGAGTCAAAAACTTCTAGCTGTTTCTCCTTTATCTCCAGGCTCCGCATGGAAAGCGCACGTTTGGACCACTCCGAGATCTTGCCCAAAACCCACTGCAGGAAATCCTTCGTCGTGTCTGCAGCCTTCAGGCTCAGGCAGGTTTGCATCCATATGGCGCAGTCAGAGTCGGCAATGCTGACGCCCAGGCCATCAGATGGCTTACTAAGCCATAGTATGTGCGAGCTTTGCCGCTTCCGGCAGTATGCTTTGAACGCTTGTTCCATCATTGCTGGCGAGAAGTCATGCCTCATCCGAGCCAGCTGCTTGGAGTTCTTCAGCACAGTGCGGCCTGCTTCTTTGCAAGCTTTGGAATCAGGCGGAGCTCCGCGGCACTTGCCGCCGACGTCCTTAGCGCAGTCCGTTGCAGATTTAAGCTGCGCGTCGATTAGCGGCCAATCCTGCGATGTCAATATCGATGCCTTTCGTCAACATTGTTGTCTCCTCGTCATATCACAAGCCGCAGTCTGCTCTTCACCATGTCGTCAGCGGCGGCCCATGGCCTAGTCAGCTGAATATAGCTCTGCTATACCATAAGATAGCAGAGCCCTTCTTCCCAGTCTGCTCTGCATCATGCCGACAGCGGCGGTCCATGGCCCTGCCAGCTGACCATGGAATAGCAGAGCTCTTCTTCCCTGTCTGCTCTTCGTCATATCGACAGCGGCGCCCCATGGCCCAGCCAGCTGACCATGGTATAGCAGAGCCCTTCTTCCTAGTCTGCTCTTCATCATGTCGACAGCGGCCGCCCATGGCCCAGCCAGCTGACCATGGTACATCCAAAGTACCTATAAACTGTTAGCGTCCAAGGAGCTGCGGAAGCGGCAGAATGCAGTGGGAACATGTCATACACAGGCAGCCAAAAGGACTCTGCAATCGAACGCTCGCAAGCTTCACAACTCCTTTCCATACTTCCGGTTTCATACAGTCCCGTCTTGAATCTCAATGCCGTTTAACCTTGTTAGGTTGAACGGCCTGCCGATTAACCTTGTTGGGTTAAACGGTCTGCCGATGTGCTTTCGGGGGGCCGTTAGGTGCACAGCACTTTGCCTGCTCTCCCAGCTCTATGAAAGCTTGCCCCCCGACGATAATATGCAGTCTTGACCCTTGCTTAGGGTTGGCAAGTAACCGGAAACTCAGGTTACGCCAACCGGGAAACCGCGGTTTCCCAACCGCAACCGGACCAGGAAATACGGTTAGTTTCCTCTACTTCAGCAGTAGTATGGTCGTTCCCCATTCTAAACCAGTGGAATCTAATATCAGTCGAGGCCCGCCAGGGGCAACAGCGGCGGGCGCCCCTGGCACTCAACGTGAAGCCATGACGCCGCTCTAAGGCACCACTAATGCTCCAAAATGACGTAAAAACATATCACACGGTTCTGTACCCTCTGCCGTGCCGTGTCACGCTTCTAGGAGGCAATACCTGGTGTTCGGTGTCAATCCGGTGGCAACGTTCACCTAAAATTCGCAACTAGCAGTTGACCTCGCATAGAAAAATTGGCCCGTACGAAGTGATAAGCAAGCTGAGAGGAGTGAGTGAGATGAGCTCCTCTCATTTCCGAGGAAGTTTTTAACGAAGGCGGAGGTAACCGGCGGGATTTGGTGAGTAACCGTAGAAACCGGAAACCGGGCCTAACTTCCGGTCACTGCCAACCCTACCCGTGCTGCCCACTTATCTTTTCCAGACTGCTTCGGACAGCCACCGGCCCTACAACACCCTGATCAAGCCTGCTTGAGTGCGTAATGACCGGCTTGCACAGTGATTCACGTTTTCGCTTGTGTAAGGACAGTACTTGCTGATGCTTGCAAGCCTTCCACCCGCTCGGTACGCTCCTTGGTGCTTCCTGCGTCGCCCGCCAGGAAAGCCTGCCTCTGCGCAGGATTGCAATGGTTGCAATGGTTGCAATGGGACTTCGCGTTTTTTTTTGAGGTTGGCTTGAGCGAAGCTTTCGGGCGGTAAGCTGAGCGCGGCAAGGCACCATCCCAACCGCGCCCGGATATGGGAGAGCAGGGGTGATGGTGTCTTGCTGCATGCGAGGCCCCGTCCTATCCAGCTGATGGCAGCGGCAGTGGCAGTAACAGCAATCCTATTACTCGTAGCAGAGCTCGGCGAGTGCGGTGGCCCCGTGGCCCCGCGCTTCGCAGGCTCCTGGCCCCCGTCAGGGACCAGGGACAGGCACTGCCACGATGGCTTTGCGTACTACTGTCCAGACCCGCTGGCTCTGACGCTGGGTGCTTTGATCATGACTGAGACGACCCTTGCTAGGCAGACCAGTTCCAGCGTGCCAGCGACAGAGACAGTCGCCCCTAGCTCGATGCAAGTTGGTTGGCTGCAACCGTCGGGTCGGCCGGCTGCCATGATGCACGTCCCTGCTACTTGCACTGCTAGTCTTTCAGATCAACATCCACAGTACCTGACTCGATTGTCCCCGTCTGACTCTGCAGACCACGCCGACTACAGTTTCCCTAAAAGCGATCGTGGCAGAACTCGGGGCCAGTGCAGCTTGGTGTCGCTGCCGTTGGACATCATGCGTTCCCTCAGCCTCTACTCCATCCCTGTCATCATAGCTGGTGTCGCCGCGACCCCAGACGCGGAGCCGCCCGCTTGTCCGTACACTAGCTCACTGCCCCGTTCGCGTGAAACTCACTCACTCTGGCGCCCCAATCCAGAGGATCTGAACGCCTGGCCCCTGATCAGCGATTGCACGCGGCACTGCGTAGACTCGGGGTCATGTTGTAGAGGCCTCGCCCGCAAGATGATCTCCTCCCTAGCCGCCGCGCATGGCAGACACACTCAGCCTCGAATCTGCATCACACCCATGCGCCCTATCGACGGCAGCGGCTTTCACAGCGCATTTTCAGCGCCACCGCTGCAGAAGCCCGGTAGCAGATGGCGCGCGATGCAGCAGTCGCTGGCCGGCTGCGATTACGGGCGGGCAGTATCCAGCCCTATGAAGATGGCGTTTGACAGGGCCACACCCCACGAGCTGATGCTGACGGGCGCTATCGGGACCACGCAGCGTGGCCACCGGAACGGAACAGGCGTTCCCAGCACGCTGCAGGACAAACGGGTCGCGGACGACGAGCCTAACACCCACTTCTGCTACAACCTGTTCGGGAATTTGGTGGCGGCTGGCCAAACGCTCGCATGGGCGGTGGACCACGTCGCGAAGCACCTGCAGCTGATGCTTTCAACCGAGCTGTACGATTCCATCGCCGTCGATGACGTTGAGCTGGTGAGCGATACTTGCCATACCGTGCTGCTTGTTCGACCGGCGCATGCGCTGATCCAATGCCCTACCCATGGGGTAACCGGGTGGCCTGCCCACAGGCTGCTGCAGCCATTTTGCAACTCATATGACCTCGGATTGGCAAACACGGTTACTTACCTGCAACAGTTGGTCGTCAAGGGCAACAACAAGGCGCTGCTGTCTGCTAACGTGACGGTGCCGGCGGCGCTCGCGAGCAAGTTCCTGACGGCAATCAGCGACGCCAGCTCCCTGCCGGACCACCTCAGGCTGGACATCAGGAGCCGGGCGCCTGGCCCAGGCTTCTTTGCGGTGAGGCCAAAGGACCTGCAGCCGGTGGACAAGGACACTGAAGATGCGCACCTGGCGTCGGCGCACGTCGCTGTCGTGTGGCACAGCGCGGCGCTGCGCGCGCGCCTCCAGCCCGGCAGTCTGCGCTGGCAATTCGAGAATGCTCACGGCATCTGGCTAAAGGCGTATCTGGCCAGCTTCGCCTCCCTGGAGGAGGGCCTCGGGGACCCAGCGACGCGTCTGCTGGAGATCTGCGGCGTGCGCCAGGCTGCGGGCGTGGACGTGCTGGACATCCTGTTTGAAGGGCCTGAGGGCCTTGTAGCATTCCAGGAGATGGAGGGTTTCGAGCTGACCCTACAAGACGTGGTCACCGTGACAGTGACGCCGCACAAGCCGGCAAAGCGTGCTCCGGCGGGCGTCGCGACCGTCAAGTGGCCGGTGGGCTCGGACGTCGGCAACGGCAAGGGGCCGTTCGACTTGCTGACGCTGGGCGAGGCGCTGGCGCCGGCGCTGTATGTGCAGATGGGCACGGCGCGCGGTGCCGCGCTTTTCCCTGTGCGGCTGGCGCTTTGGTCATTCACCAGCGGCGAGGGCCTGCCCCTGACAGAGCTGCTTGCGGAGGGGCCGGCTGCGGTGCTGCAATGCATGTGCACCCTGTGGGGCACGCCGCTGACGTCCCTCACGCCCAAGGTGTGCGACATGCTTGCCGGCACGCGTGGCGGCCTGCGGGTGTTCATTGCCTGCGCCGAGCCGGTCACGGCGGTGCTGCTGTGCCTGGCGGGGCCGCAGCTCAACATCATGTCGCGCACCGTGCGCCTGTGGGTGCCAGCGGGCCAGCCGGGCGGGCCGCTGCCGGCCCAGAGGACAGCCTTCAAGGCGGGCGACTTCGGCCGCGCGGACCTGCTAGCCGACACCATCATGGCGGTGGTCGGCATGCCGGCCGACAGCAAGGACGGCGTGAAGCTGCTGCGGGCGATGCACGAGGCGACCGCCGTCCCCGACGACCCGATGCCAGCGGTGGTGCAGTCGCCTCACGCGAAGCTCGTGTTCAACTTCTCGCCGCCGCCAGCAGAGCAGCACCCAGTGGCGCTGCCGCCGCCGCATGCCGGCGATGCGCTGCAGCCTGCGGCGGACACGGGCGTGCAGGCCATGGAGCTGGGCCAGGTGGCTGCCGACGCGGCCGTGGACGCGGCCGCCGAGGCACCTGCCGCCACGCCGTACAGCCAGGTGTCGGCGCAGCCCGCGCGCCGCGCCGGCATGCCGAAGCCGAAGCGCCTGCGGCCTGCCGATCAGGTGCACACAGCGTTGCATTCCACCTCGACCTGCAATCAAGTGACTTGCATGCAGGTGTCTGAAAGGCAGCAATACTTTGGTCTGTACAATGTAGCTGCACTCGATGTCGGCCTTCCATGCGCTGCACTTGGCAGGGGGGCCCCGAGAATGAGGCCGGCGACGCCGCAGACGGCGCCGCGGGTGACGCCGCGTCGGTCGACCGGCTGGACTAGGTGTGACAGTGCAACAGCTTGGAAGGCGGCGGCACGCACGCTGGACAAGGCCCTGACGCAGTGGGCCGCCGCCGGGGCGCGGCGGCTAGTTGCAAATGAGTTGGATATATTACAGACTTTGCTGAAGGACGGACTCAGTGAAGCGTTGGATCTATGGGATGACATGTTGGCTGTTGGGGAGGCACTGCATGATGTTGCATGCGATCAAGGTTCAAGCTCTTGGGCAGCAATTGCTGCGGCGTCTCTCGGACATGGACTTTTAATATGCATCTCTGCCCACATATGCAGCCACATAGCCTCTGCAGCATATCTGCCCTCGCCTTGTAGCAGGCTTGGGCGATGCAAGATTCGGGCGGGCCACATATTTTTCTCGATGCTGCTCAGAATAGTCTGCATTCTTTGGGTGAATACATTTGCTGTGGACATGCGGCGCCTAACAAATGCCACGCTGTACTCATGCCTCGCAGTCAGGGTAGTCAACGAGTTGCCTGCGGACAGTAACCTGATCACCATGCTAGCGCTTGCAGCCATGCGCCTCCCAATACTGAAGTTGCGGACAAAGGGCGCTACGGCACCGCAGCCGCTCACGGAGGCCCATGGCGGCGCCACAGACAGACTCCACACGCATTACCCTGCACCTGTAATGAGGCTGCGAATTCTGCTAGCCCGAACACGGAGGCTAAGCGGCTAAGTACCTCCGCCCGCCGGCGCACCTGCCGGACATTCCTGTCAGCGGCACGTCGACTGCAGCTCGTGCACATTGGCATCGTCTGTCTGGCTACTCGACTTGCAGTCCTGGTGGTGGTGAGGATATTGAGTACGCAGCGGGCGCGCTCGGCCCGCCAATGCTGTCTGCCTGCCCGCCGCCGCCGCCGCCACCGCGGCGCCCAGCCCACTGTTGCCTCCGAGAGCACCGCACCGGCGATGCGCCGCGGTTCGCCAGCGCCGAGCCCCGAGCATCCAAGCACGGATCAGTCCCACGCCGCAGAAGCAAGCAGAAAAGTGACCCAGCCCCGCGCGCTCGGCGGTGCACAAGACCCAGCAAAAACGTTTTCTTTAGAGTTGGCACCGATCAGACAGAGGGAGACGCACCCGGCGGCGAGAGCCAGCAGCGCGCTGTCGCTGAGCCAGCGGACCTGCGTACAACATGCAGAGATCAGGACGCAGGCCAGCTTGGGGGCAACACGGCGGCTGCGGGAGACAGCAGTGGCTGCAGCTCAGTGTGCAGCATGCCGAACATTTACTGGGAAAAGCAGGATAGAGAGTTCTGTCAAGTGCACGCAGTCAACGCCATGCTGCAGAGCCGAGTGTTTGAGTGCGAGGAGACGTTTGACTTCCTTAACTCGGTGCCGGAGGATGTCCGAAGAGCCAGTGCGGTGCTGGTGCAGCCTACTTGCTACAATAGCAGGGGAAATTTTGCCGACGCAACCTTGGACTTTCTACTGCAGAATTTCCTGCAGGTACGACAAAGCACGACATGGGACAGGGTCATGCTTGTCACTGTGCCTGGGAGTCGCTTCCCCAGGAACTCCATTTCGTGTGCCTTTCAAATTCAGCATCCGAGGGCGGGCCGGCGGCGTTTTGCTGCCGCAGCCGCTCCGAGGCCAGCGCAGCCTCGGTTTCACTCATGATGGCTGCCTCCTGCTGCCAGGCCAACAGTTTCTCTGCTGGAATCGGTCGCAGGATCGTCTGCAATCGCGGCGGCGGGCACAGCGGCGTCGCCGGCCACGTGTTGAACAGGTCGGTGTATCGGAAGTTGATCACCACCGGGAAATGATCTGTCAAGACTGCGAAACCAATGTCTGTAATGACCTGCTCCTGGCAGCGCGTCGCCGCTTGCTGAAGTCTGTTTGTATGACGACAGGTATCGTTCATACCCATGGCATGACTGGCTGACGAAGGCTTCCTTGTGCTCCCAGGTGTGGAGCTTTGTTTCCGTGACAACGCACAGGAAGGGGGCTGCTGACGCCAGGTGACGAGCCAGCTCCTGGCTGCCGCTGCGCAGGCCTCTGACATTCAGTGTGCTAAGCTTGATCTCGAATTTGTCGTCCTTTGCTAAAACATGTTCTGGTGGCGGCGCAGCTGTGTACCTATTTGTCAGTGCGATGGTGAGTGCTTCTCGAAGCTTTGAGCTGAATTTCCCAATCTGTGCAGCCAAATCTGCTGTCGTGTTACAGCCTCGTTCAATTTCTGCAATCAGCGCATCACAACAATCGTCAGACTCTTTAAATGTCAGCGCGAGGCGGTACATTGCCTGGCGTTCGCTCACGCCTTCCTTGCGCATGGTGTTGTCCAGGAATTTCTGGTAGATTTCTGGTGCCGGGACCGGTGCCCTGGGTGCCAGGATCGGTGCCCTGGGTGCCGGCGACGCGCCAGTCGCGCGCCGTTGCGGCATCGGGGGGGAGACATGTGTTGGCGGCCGCGGCGACGGCTGCCCGGGCTGCTCTGTCAGCAACGGCGGCATTTCAAGCACCTCCAGGTGGGCGCTGTCTTGCTGTCGTTGCGTCGAGGTATCTTGCGGTGCAGCATTGACAGCCGGGCATGGGGATGCGGGTTGCATTTCCGGTGGCACACTGCAGGCCCTGGCGGCCGGACATTGCGGCACTCTGTACACCTCTTCTGGCTTCACCCATTGCGGCAGAGGGGGCATTCCCCGCACGTACCTGCCCGTGATGTGGCCCTCTGCGTCCCTGCTGTCGTAGGCTGCCAGGAGGCGCATATGGCCTCTCAGTTGGGCCCAACCTCGTCCAGTCAGTCTTTCAGGGCCGCCATTTTCTGAATCGATAAGGTACCAGTGTTGCCCGACCTGCCTCACACATACTGCATGTCCATACGTCCCCTGGTATTCTGTGCGTTCCTCACCTCTTGCGGCTCCATACCAGGCCACATTGAAAGTGGTGTGGCCGTGCGGCAGGAATTTTAGGATTTCTGCCTTTGCCGTCATGGGCATTGTTCAAGACTGCATGAAGCTAGGGGATGAAGTACTCCCCAAAACTCAAGCAGCTGACAACACTGGACGCAGGACCGCAGAGAGCTTCGGCCTACGGCAATTCCTGCCTAGTGTCCCCAAGAAGAAATATAACAGGCACGCGCAGGCCGCACTGATGTTCAGAGCAGCGCATCAGGCTTGCTTCCCTGCAGGGGGATTGTACGACATGAACTCACCCGCCAGGGTGGACGGACGCATTGCAGCGGCGCTGAGCGCGGAGTCTACACTGAAGGAGCATGAGTCGAAGCCCAGGCGGGAGTTCGCACGAAGAATCGAGATCTGCGAGCGCGCGCAAATAACAAAAATGAAGGAGATTGTAAAGGAGCACGAGTGCGAGATAGAAGCACGGCGATCCAAGCAGTTGCGGGAAACGTACAGGTGCTCGCCAAGAAGGGCACATGAACTTACCTTTGCCGAAGACGCCAGTGAGCCTGCACCGGGAATGATTGCCTTAGACCATCCGGTGCACGGAAAGGTGAACGACGGGCCTTGCATGCTGGAATCCCTGGAGCATCACCACAGGGCGCTCATGTCGCCAAAGGTGCCAGCGAACCTGGCGACCCAGCTACCGATGGAGGACGCCGCGATGCCGCACCCCTTCCTCCTGCAGTCCCGCGGCTCGGAACATCAGCTCGCAGACAGGCTGACTTGGACACTCACCATGCAGTGCATCAGGAGTCTTAAGAATAACAAGTCGACAGGCCCAGACGGCATGCCGAACGAGCTGCTCAAGCACCTACCGCCGGAGGTGCTGATGATGCTCCACGAATATTTCAAAATGTGCTGGGCAGCGGGCCGCGTGCCTGAGCAATGGCACAACAGCTACACGCTCATGATCCCTAAAAAGCTACCGGCCACCGACCCTGCCAACTACAGGCCGATTGGACTTCACTGCTGCATGTATAAATTGTACAGCACCATCGTGACAAAGGTGCTGCAGCAATACCTCGAAGAAATTTCGGCGATGTCAGCATCCCAGGAAGGCTTCCGCCCGCACCGCAACTGCGGAAGGCAGCTCAGATTCCTGAAGCGTATATTGGAAGACGCAGACCTGCACAGGAAGAATCTCTTCATGCTGGCGGTAGACTTCAGCTCCGCGTTCAATACCATCGACCAAGCCAGGCTGTATTATGTCATGGAGCGCATTGGAGTGCCGCAGGATGCAATCAATGTTGTGAAGGGCATCTACACGCATGCCACGACGCAGATCAGCTGCAGCGCCGGCAGGACTGTCCCGATCCCAGTCCACAGAGGAACCATACAAGGGGATGTGCTATCACCATTGCTGTTCATTATAGCGCTGGAACCGCTGTTGAGATGGTTGGACATCGGCGGGAGCGGCTACCGCTGCGGTAGCACCCCGGCCGACGATCCCCTGACAGCGGCGGCAGCTGCATATGCGGACGACCTGGCCATCTTTGCGGACGACCTGGAAGAAATGAAGACTCAAGTCAAGAAAATCGAGGCGTACAGCGAGTGGATGAGCATGAGCTTGGCGCCTCACAAATGTTACCTCACAGGCATACTGCACCACCATGCGGGGGCGGCCAGGAAAGGCCAGCGCGCAAATGCTGCAGCGGAAACAGATGAGGATGTCGGCAAGAATGAAAACAGGGATGCCGCACCTGATGGCGCGCCGAGCGAAGCCGGACGGAAGCGAAAGGCCAGGCGCCTGGTGCAGGCCAATGACTGGAGCGAGCTCGCACCACTGCTGGGGGAGATCACAGTGGATGGCCGGCCAGTGGCACTGCGCCGCCCGGGAGAGTCCATCTGTGCGAATCATTTTGTCCCAAAGAGGTAGCGGCATCCAACATGTTCGGAAGTCGTGTAGATGCGAAATGGGAAAGTGGGTGGTGCGCGCACCCTTATTTTCCGATGTTATTAAACCAGCTCCTCCCTGGGACATGACACTGAACGCACAGAGACGTGAAACGGCATTGCCGGCGACGCTCGCCCGTCCCTGTTTCGCAATTATGCACAGCCTTCGTCCATGGGACCGACACCGGATACAAGTAGACCCGAAATACAGGGTGATGCGCCTGTGTGACGCTACCCCGCAACACCGACACCCCCACGGCAACCTGCTTCGCATAACCTGCATGTGTGCGGCCGTGCCCCTCGAGCTTCCAGCGGCACCGTGTCGAAACAGGAAGTCATATGGATGCGAAAAGAGGGGAGGCAGCCTGCTTGGGAGCTAGCTGGCAGCTAGCTTGGGAGCTTCACGAGTGTTTATTCAACCAGCACAACACCAAATTCATTTCAATCGCAACGCCTGCCTGGAAGCAAATACCCCAGCTGCTAAAGGTTGATTGTAATGCTGCAAACAACACATTACAGGGTAACACCAAAACGAGCTCTGATATAGCAGCAAAGCTGCCAAGTGAAGAGTCCATGTTTGATCGTCCATTTGTGCTTTCGCTGGCATCTTCTGCGGCCGCGGTCGGCGACTGCCGCCTCATGGTCGTGGATGAGAATTAGAGTGCCAAGTTCACCAAGAACCACACAGCCATACCGACGCCAAGAAAGGTGGTGTAGAGGCCACCAAGCAGCCCCAAGAACTCCGTGATCCTGCTGTAGACACTTTTTTTCTGCAGGTGCCAAATGATGAAACAATCAGGGGGCCTGTAATGGCGATGCGCGTCTGCATCTTGAGGTGAATATGCAACATCGTCGCACCTCTGTGAAGTCGCAGTAGAAAGGGTTGCAAGCCGAGGCATAGGCTTCGTAATCGAGGACGATCGCTCCTTTGACGGTGTTGAGCAGCCTGTCGGTGTATGCCATGTTAGACGAGGTGGCCTGCGCACATCAACAGATGCGTCTGCTGTCAGATCTGCGCATAGCGAACCTACTAGCTATCATTGATGTACCCATGATCACGCCGTGTCATGACACGGCGTCAGAGGCGGAGTGGGCCATGGCTAACGAGGTGCCACGAGAGGAGGTCACGAAGCACGCCGCCGCGACCGAACCGGTGTAGCCTGTTCCTGCTTGTCTGCACGCCTCAGTTTTGTGCCAATGCACTTGCGACTCAATGGGGTAGAAGAAAAGACCCGCACGCGCACTCCTCTAGCTGCATCGCTGCCCACTGGCCGGCTCTAGGAATGGCACACATTTTCAGCTTGTGATCAGATATGTTTCGCTCCATGTTATTACCCAAACACATATTCGAAACCCTGAGGGAAGTCTTGTCTTTACACTCAGAGGCGGCCGGTGGCAGACCGCGGAATGGCCGTGAAATGATTGTATTTGCAAACTCGTGCGCTCTGCGCCATGATGCAACAAAAACTACCTTGACCTGTCTCAACGGCTGACCCTCGAGGCAGGGAAATTTGTCCGTCACTACTGCGTGTCAAAATTGGTGAAGTCCAACATGCGGTACGTCACGCTCAGCGGCGACACATGAATTCATTGCGGCGAATTGAGGTTGGATAGCTGCTGACGCTCATGCTCTCTGACGAGCCTTGTGACGAGTACGTGAAACAGACCAAGAGGCTTCTGTCGCACGCGCAGTGAATTTGAGAACTGGGTCCACTTTTGTTGATGCAACCAAGTGCTGCCGATGGCTGACCCGATGGGAGGCAGCAGCGCCTGGCGGAGCGTCTGCAGGTTGGCTGCCGTGCTCGGGTGCTGGTTTCGCGCGTCGACAAGAAGACCAGCACAAGCCCGCGCCAAAAGAATGGCAGCACGCTGTGTGTATGCGTGTCGCGAAACCGGCGCCGCTGCCAGCTCGAAGGCCGGACCACCGGACGGGGCTGTGCGAGCTGCTTCCTGCATTGTGCGGCAGCAGCCTGGGTGGTTGGCTGGAACGCGCTGCCGCCGCGGCGGGCGCCAGGGTCAATGCCGCCGCCGCCGCCGCTGCACAGGCGCCTATCTCACCCCAAGCAGTGCATCCCAACAGCGAGTCTCAGCTGTACTGCAGGACCACCGACATCGTCGCGGCCAGGGCCGCGAGCGCTGCGGCGTTGGCCACGCCGCTGCTGGCCTCCGGCTGCGTGAGGTACAGTCGATGGTCTCGCGGACCCGCAAAGCCGCGCGCCGCCATGGCCGCGGCAATCGTCTCCGAATTCGCCAGCAGCCGGCCGAACAGCCGCTGGCTCAGCGACAGCAGGACCTGCGGCATGATTCCACTATGTCAGGGCCCTGAGCACACGAACTGAAGGTGTGCATCCTGATGCTGTACTGGCTGCTAATGGTCTGTGGCGTCCTCAAGTCCTCAAAAGATGTCGGGATCATGCTCAACGAAATGGAGACGATTCCAAAAGCAGGAGTCCGCACCCGCAGGCTGCCGGCGGGGCCGAGGGTAGGCCAGACTAGCTTTGGGACTGAGACGCGGGATTTGTATTCGAATTATCAACGCACCCGCAGGCCGCCGGCGGGGCCGAGGGTGGGCCATTGCACGCCGCGCGCCGCGACGCCCAGGGCAAGATTGCGCAGCTCCTCGAAGGCCACCGCCATGAAGCGCAGGCTCAGCAGCAGCGTAATGCCTGCAGCAAGCGCAGGGAGCGAGTGTCAGATCAGGCCCAGCAGCAGCGTGATGCCTGCAATCGGATGGAACTTGTGAATAGATTTGGATGTCTTTGTGGTTGGGAACATCACTGGGAGCCGCTGCAAGTCTGTTGCATCCCACATTGCACGGCGCCCTGCGCAGGGTTTAGTTTGCCGCTGGCACGCTGCTGGCATGCTGCTGGCCCCAGGCACAGGTCCTACTGTGCGAGTCCTGCGGAGGGGGTGGCAGGCTCCTGCAGCACCACGGCTGACAACAGCGCCGCCGTGAAGTGACAGATCCGCGTCGCTGAGCCGGAGCCCCTGGACGATCTGGACGCGGAACGTTGACTCTCTTGGCTCACAGTCGGGGTTCAGGTGCTGACCTATCTCCGAGACAGGCACGCGCAGCAGCCGCAGCGGCGCCAGCAGCCACCGCACCGCGACCGCCAGCGTCTCCGCTGGCGTGCTCGTCAGAACCAGCGTCGCGCTCTGCGCAGGGCCCGAAACAGGTGTCGGAGCAGCGACTGTTTCACGACAATGATTTCTTCAAGCGAGGCCGCCGAGGCCTCCGCGGGCGTGCAGCTGAGCACCAGCGTCGCACTCTGCGCAGGGCTCAACACACATCGTCAGGAGATATCAAAGGTTATTGGTTAAAAAAACAATTTTAAACAGATTTTCAGGAATGAAAAGCTCACGCATTTGACAATAAAACATTTGTTAGTTTTAGGGAAAATAATATGTCATAACACTTGATCGAGGGCATAGCTGTGGTCTGAGACTCGAGAAGGAGACATCACGACCGACCTGCAGCGCCGTGAAGGTGAGGGCGGCAGCCTTGATGCCGAGCGCCACTGAGCGTCGCGTGACAGTGATGAACCAGATGTCAAACACCACGTAGCGGTAGCCGGTGTCTGATGCGAAGCTGGGGAGCCCTTCCTGCGGAGAGGCAGAATTGCGCTAACTGTCGGGGAGCGAACTGGACCCGTTGTCGCACGCAGATATTATGTGCCATACAGGGTGGCCCGCGTCCGGCGCAAAACCGCGGCAGCGCTTACTGCGGTGCAGCTCAGACCCACTGCCGCGAGGAGATGTCAGGGAGGGCTGTTGGGCTTTGCCAGACCAGGGCCAGGCGTGCCGCCGCTGTGTAGCGTCCAGCATCTAGTTGAGACATCCGGTATCGACAACCAGTCAAATTGTGAGACTCACCACAGCCTGATGCTGCCATGTGCATGTCCGCCAATTTCGGATGCCGATTTCGGATGTCTCAACTAGAAATTGGACGCCACATAGCGGTGGCACGCCTGGCACTGGTCTGGCAACACCTAACAGCCCTTCCTTTGCCTTGCGGCAGTGGGTCTGAGCTGCAGACTGCTATCACATGTACCATTCGACAGTGAAACTCACGAGACATTCTGCAAAAAAGTGCCTGAGTGATAGCATGTCAAGGAATCTGACAAACGAAGTCTATCTAAATTAAGTCTAAACCCTAGCCCCATGGCGGTGCTTCCCGCCCACAATTGTCCGAAGCACCCGCTGCACAAACGTTTTTCATCAGAAACACCGAACAGAGCGCAATCGAACATGTCAGGAAGGCGGGCGGCTGCATGACGGATTTATGCCGTCCGGGATGACTGTCGACAGAAACTCTACTGGTCGGGGATGTTGCACCACAAGCACATCAACATTGGCTCAGAGCGAGGGCTTACCAGGGCTGCGCCGGAGACACGCAGCCGCGTGATCGGCGGTGTTTAGGGTTTAGGGTGGCGGTTGCGGAAAGGTCTTTCCTGAAACCCTGAGCCTTTCAAAACCGGGGATGCCGAGTCTGCTCACCAGGGCGACGCCAGAGACGCGCGGCTGTGTGACGGGGGGCACGCCGTCTGCGCCGATGGCGGTCATCATAAACAGGAACGCCGCCAGCGCCATTAGCCTCGGCAGCTGCGCGCGCCACAGGCGCGGCGGCTGCGTCGCGGTCGTCAGCAGCACCAGAGCTGCAGGTGTGAGTAACGGAACTCGTTGGTCGAAGGACCATGTGGGCAGTCCGAAAGGAAACAGAAATGAGCGCCTCTAGCGGCACCAGCCTCAGCAGCTGCGCACGCCACAGGCGTGGCGGTTGCGTCGCCGCCGTCAGCAGCACCAGTGCTGCAGAGTCGCAGATGGTTGTCATAGAGCAAAGTAACATCAGACAGATATGGAGAGTGCAGCTTGGGTTTTGAAGCTTCCGCAGAGCAGCTGTTGGACCGCTGCGCAGGTCTGTCAGGAAAAGGGAGTTGCGATCCAGTCAGCTGACGTGCTGCCTCCCAGTCATTGGACGGACAAGCATGTGCTTTCACAAGAGGAACTCGTCAGGCAAGCGGCAAGTGGTACACCTGCCGCAATGCACAGGCTCGCCTCTGAGCCCGCCCGCGCGACGAGCAGCAGCAGGCTGATGACCCAGGCCTCCTTGACGCGGGCGTCGATAGCGTGCAGCGGCGTCCGCGGCTCCGCCACATACGAGCTGCAGGGCAGCAAGTGAACATGGTATGCAGCTCCGCCACATGAGGTAGGCAGGTCGCGGGCTGCTGCTGCGCCCCGCCAATGCGGTTGCTGCCACACCTGGGTCAGATGTGGCTTCGAGGCTCCCATCTGATCCGTTGTTCCTGCAGCATCCTACCTAACCGATTCTGAACCTCGTTTATTGCTGTGCGTACCCCATGCTTGCAGCAGCTGGTAGGGTCGACCCAAACTGCCACTCTCAACATGCCATTCACCTGTAGGGCACCTCCGAAGCGTCCAGGATGCCCTGCAGGATGCGTGCTTCGATGGGTGCCTTGGCTGCCCGCCGCGCCTCCAGCCATGCACGCACTCCTGCTGTGCCAAGGAATCCGCACTTCACGCCAGCTGTGTACCAGCTGTGTAGCAGCTTGCCTTCTTATGGTTGCACTTGAGTTCCTGATGCGATGCTGGGCGTGTGTTCTGGTCAATGCAGAGTGTGGAGAGCAGGGCAGCACTTAGCACCCACGAATGGCGATGCAGTCTGCAACTCTGATTGTGCAGGAATGATCAACGACGGCGAGGTGCACCTGATCCGCCGGCCATGCACACTATGCTCCTGGGCTTTCGGTCCATTCTGACGCGTTGTGCTGGCATGGTCGATCTGCCGCTTCTCGTGCGTCCGCATGCGTGCACATGCTGCTGTTGCTGCTGCTGCAGGAAAGCTGGCACCAGCAGCGCGGAGGCGTGTCGACGGCAAGATCCTGTGACGCGAGACTGCGAGGTCATGCGCATGCCGCGCACTGCGGTGCAGCAGCTGCTGTGTGGACCGCGAAGCTCGACCAATGCCGACACCAAAATTCAAGCTGGTGTGCAGCGGAGTCGACAGCACGCCTTCGAAGGGGTTCCGATTGATCAGTGTGTGTACAAGAATGGGCTGGCTTGCGATTGCGAGTTGGAGGGTCAGTGCAAACGCCGAATTGATCCTGGACGTGGGGCAGAGAGAGAGAGAGATGTTACACCATGTCGCAAGCCCTGAAGGGCTAAAAGGGTGCCAGCTACGGGGTTGGAACCCCTCACTGCTAAGCTAATCAGTCTGAATGAAACTGTCGAAACAAGCAACG